>OMGQ01000071.1_pt1 | contig 147176 bp, 148 predicted proteins | sample 1646071 | NCBI WGS metagenome assembly OMGQ01 (sample SAMN05578585, study PRJEB25193) | human gut metagenome | biome: Human Microbiome; feature: human-associated habitat; material: feces | host: Homo sapiens | place: USA:Birmingham
CATCCAAACCGGAAGAGAAAAAGCTTCACGGTCTTCTGGGGAACATTCAAAGCGCGTTTGAGTGGGCGTTTGGCGAGTAGGCTCTCAAGTATCGCCTCGGTAGTAGCGTCCGGGGGCGGACGGAACATCCGGACCGCTTCGTGAGTAGTAGAACTTGCCTGTGCGTGTCTGCTTAACCTTGAGAAAGCCCCTGTCCACCAGTCTGTCGAGACATGTTCTGAGGTCGTAATAGGCGGAGTAGGGTTCGCGCACGCGCAGGTCGGCGACGGTCCCTCCTCCTTCTTCGCAGATGGCCTTGAGAACTGCGTAGAGTCTCGCGGTCATCTTGAAGGAGCCTTTTTCCATCGTCCTCCGCGATAAGTGAGCGGTTCTACTTGAAGTATTGCGGGAACTCGCGCTTTATGGCGTTGACGGTTCTCGTGATTATGCAGACTCGGCGCTTGGCCTGATCTGCCGGCATGGCTCTGCAGGCTCGCGCGGCTTCGACGAGTCGCTCGGCAGCCGCAGGCGGCAAAAGCCCGGACACACCCAAGGGTTCGTCCAGGCCGTTGACCATGCGGAAATACTCGATGAGCTCGCGTTCCGAATCCTTTGCGTTTTCAGTATTCCCAGACATCCCAACCTCCGCCTGATTTTTTGGTTTTAGGAAAAACTATCTTGACGGCGAACGGGTACATCGTTGCGCATGCTTTCGCTTTAACTTTTGCATCGTCTTGGAAGATGCGAGGACTGCCCTTGACTTCGTGCAACTCAACACGGCCGTCGGGATACTGCACCATGAAGTCAGGGAGGTACGAACATGCCGGTTGAGCAATTTCGAATTTGACCTTTTCGAACCAATATTCGAGGACTCGTCCGGCTTGCTTTTCTTTTTCGAGCCAGGACGCGTAGGCCTTTTCTGTCCGATTCATCTGCCCGGACTTGAGCCGCCCCTTGGCATAGAGCCGAGACTTAGCCGTGGCCGCTCGTTCAAACCCTTCAGCGAACATTCTTCTTTGCCTCCTTGGCCTCTCGTTGCTTGAGTTCCAACAACCCCTCGTAGTAGCCCTGCTCGAAAGCGGAGAGCTCTTCGCGGCTGGTGTAAAGCAGCGTGTACCGGCTCTTGGCTTCGCCGTGCAGTGCAGCGTCTTTGCCCTGCCGTCTGGCTGTCTCGTAACGGTCTTCTTTTCTCATGCCGCAAGCTTCTCCTTTCTGATGCGCATTGACTGGCGGAAAATCTTGTGCTCGCGCACGTGGTTGACGGCGGCTTGAGCTCCGAGCAGGAACGTGATCTGATCGAGCATGTTGAACGCGTCGGCGATCTCTCCGACGAGCTCGTTCCAGTTCTTGTCGCTCGGCGTGATCTGGTAGCGGGCAATGGCCGCGCATGCCTCTCCGAGCTCTTCCTGCGCCTTCACAAGCTGCAGGTCTTTGCCGTAGTGCTTGGCGATGTCTTGCAGCGCCTTTGTGTCAATCATCGGTTTGCTCCTTTCTTTCGTCCGTGAATTCTTCGCTTGCCCTTTCGATTGCCGCATCAAGCCGCTCTTTTGCCGCCTGGATGCGTTCGTGGTCTCTGCGCAACTGGCGATAGCTCCTTTCGTTCAGGTACAACAGGTCGCAGACCGCGCCGCAAAGAATCAGGGCGTCGTAGTGGTCAAGCTCAACCTGCACGGTTTTGCTCATGCGGCTTCTCCTGCCGGTTGAATGTGTGCCGGCATCTTTCGCCCGGAGAGATATGCGAACGCCTCCGAGATGTGCTTCATGCCTCGTTCGTAGTGCGATTCATAGCCTCGGTAACCAGTAGGCTTCGCGCATTGGACGATGAAGCCCTCGAACTCCATGCTGATGCGGTAGTAGAAGGCCGCAGGCATCTCTGTCTCGATGCACTTTTGGCCATTTCTCCAGCACTCACGCTGTTGCATCTGCAGATCGTCCAAATCCATGCCAACGGCTTTTCCGCACTCTTGCACTTTGACAATCGCCCCCTCGCATTCCTTGAAGCAGAGGTGTTTGATCATGTCCAGCTCGTGCAGGGCATGCACCATATCGATCGCCTTCTGGCGCCGCAGGAGATCCGAAATCTTCGGCCACGTGTTGGCGTCTTCGGCTGCGTAGTGATAGCCGCACAATCCTCGCCCGTTGGCGGGGTCTGTCATGAACACGGCGTAGCAGTAGCAGCCATCGGCAAAGCAACGCTGACGCATATATCGACCTTGGGGCTGCACAGACTGTTCCGGTTGCTTGTCGGAGAACGCATTACGCTTGCTTTCGGCCATTTTCGTAATTCCCTTCGAAAATCTTCAGAAAGTTCGAGCTGTTGTGAATCCAGTCGAACGAGGCTTTGAACGTACAGTCCTTTTTCCTGCCCATGAGGAAGTCGCTTCTCGACACCTTGGCGTAGTAGTCGCTGAAGCCCTGAAGCACGTCTTGCGGTTTGTCGCTCTCGACAATCGCGGCTATGTCCTTCCACCGCTGACGGAGGTTCCCTTTTCGTTGGGCATTGAGCTGTCTGCACACGCCGAGGGTTGAGCCAAGCTTGGCGTTGTACGTCTCGACGATCTTTTGCATTGGAATTCCGGGCGCACGCTTCGGCGCGTCGGATTCGCCGTCGAGCGCAAGCACAGGCGAATCGGACGAGAATCTTTCGTCAGAAAGATTCTTATTAATATCCTGTTCCTGTTCCTGTTCCTGATTTCGATACGGTTTCGGAACGGTTTCTGAATGGTTCCGTTTTGCCTTGCGATCAAGGTACTTTTGGAGAGCAGGAAAAACAGCGTCCAGATAATCAGAACCCTTGATTTCACAGGCCTTCACGACGGATTCGGCCACATCATCAACAAGCGGGCAATCAGGAATCTCATCAAAAAACGCCAACAACCCCTTTGCGCAATTGGGGTTCATGGGCGCGTTGTACTTTAAAAAGTTGCAAATCCAGATCAAATTACCGTTATCGACCCGTATCAGCCCCATATCGGAAAGGTTCTTCAACCGTTCCGAAACGGTTTCGATAGGCTTGTCGAGATACGCCGCAAGCACATTGGGCGACATCGGAATAGTTCCGATTTGGTTGATCTGCGGACATGTGAGCAAATAGATGAAAAGAAGTTGGCTCCCCTCATCTAGGCTCATGAATTTCGCATCCATCCAGATGCGGATATCTATGGTTCTATACCTGGCCATGGCGAACCTCGCTACGGCTTCGGATAGACGGCAGGATTTAGTTCGTGCAGGCTCAAGCCTGTGATTTTTGCCACGGCGATAGCCCAGCCATTTCTGGCAGGAACAGCCTGGATTTCAGTACACCACCAACGAACGCCCTGGGCGGAAATACGTTTTCCGCTTGACGTCAATCGGCGTGCCAACTCCGTCTGCCCGCCCACAACAGCACAGGCCTTTTCTGCGCCATTTAATTTTTGGATGCTTGTCATGGTTTTCCTCGTAACAAGATGTGCTTGTATTTTATGATGACAGCAAGGGAAAAAGCAAGATCTACTTGTTTTTACAATTTAAAGCATTACTTGTTAGCATCCAGATAAAAGGAGGTCACCATGGCTAGTAAAACAAAAGACTTTCTGGTTCAGCTGATGGCTGAGCGCGGCCTTTCCCAAAGTGACATTGCTCGCGCTTTGTCAGTACGCCCTCAGGCTGTACAGCAATGGGTGTCCGGGAAGACAAGGCCGACAGGTAAAAATTTGGAAGCTCTTGCCGAATATCTGCAATTGCCTCCAGCTGTTATCTTGCATGGGCCTACAGCCGACAGACTCACTGCTTCCACCGTTGATTTAGACAACGGGCTGATATCCATTCCGAGATTCACAGCCCGAGGTTCTTGTGGCTCCAACAAGATTTCCAATTCAGGCGAGCGCTCTATCATTGACATGATTCGCCTGACCATAGCCTGGCTCAGAGCCAAGGCCCCTTCGGCAAACTTGCGGCATCTCGAGATCATCACGGCAAATGGTGACTCCATGTCTCCAACAATCAAAAACCTGGATTTTGTTTTTGTCGACCGGGCTTGCACGGATGTTAGAGGCGAAGGCATATACGCCATCACCTTCGGCGGCGATACCTATATCAAGCGCATTCAAAAGCAAGTTGACGGTAGTCTGCTTCTTATTTCTGACAATGTTCGGTATCCGCCTATCACAGTGACTAAAGACCAACTTGACAACGTAGTCATTGAGGGACGCTGTGTGTTGTATTGTTCGGCTGAGGAACTGTAACCCAAGGACCTTGCCCTCTGTCTAATTCAAGATGCGGTAAACGGCAGTCACTACAAATCCAATAATTCAGATCAAAATGAGTCTGTAGCTCTTTAATTTTGTGATCGCAGCCGCCCCCTCTGGGCGGTTTTTTTGTTTCCACTTAAAGCATTCCTTGATTTAGATCAATGCCTGTGCAAATCATCTACAAGTATCCCTTGCAAGCGATCTTGTAGCGCTGTAAAGTTTTGCTTGTAGCAAAACAAGTGATTTACAAGGGCACACCATGATCGACTACCAACCCAACAAAGTCATCCTCACGGGCGAAGACGCCGTCAAGTTTGCGGTCTCCCAGATGCAAGCCGCAGCTTCGAGCATTCAGATCACGCTTGCAATGTTGATAACCCCCAGCGCGTCCGAAATTGCCAAAAGACTCGAAGAAGGTAAGGCGGGCGATGAAGTCGATGCGATGCACAAAGCGGCCGTCGCGCTGTACGGCGCCGTGCAAGGCATCGAGATCGTCTGCGGCGAGGAGGACAAGTAATGAGCGAGACCCGCATCACGAAAGAAGCCGCCAGAGACATCTGGCAGGCGGCGTGCAACACGAAGTCCGTGCTGACTCCCTTCGACACCTATGAGCGTCTTTCCTACGTCCTGCAACAACTGAGCAAAGACGTAGGAGAAGACGGCGAACCGCTAGGGCAGTTCCTTGTTAGCGAGGGCGAAGATGAGGGTGCGAAGGTAAGCGGCATCCCAACGGGCGAGAAGACGCGCAAATTCCTCGTTCGTCGCGGCAACAAGCTCCTCTTGGTTCAGTCCTTTGAACTGAGCGGAAAGAGCAATCCTATCCCGGTAAACCTTTTGAACCTCTTCCTTCTCAAAAGCCTTGGTGCCGGGGAAGGGGATTTTCCCGGCATTGATACCAGCGACGACGATCTGCACAGCCTGCTCAAGGGTCAGGTCTTTCTGTTCATTTGATTCGTTCATAAGAGTTCCTCCAAAGGGTGATTAGAGACTGTCGGTTTTTTCGAACTTGTTTCCGACGCTCTAATCATCCCACGGAGGCCAGGACAAAGGAATAAGCAAATGCTCACTCCCTCAATCGACACCTTCGGCCTCGCACAGGCCTCAAGAGACATCAGCGATGCAGTAGCGAAACAGGCCCAGTTCCGCAACGACGTCGACGATCTGATCTACAAAAGCCTCGAAAACGCCAGGGGTGGCACCCGAATCATCCTCGCGGACTACTTCGCGGACTTCTTGGAGGATGCGTTCGGTGCCACCGATGACGCCGACACGTTGCGCAGCGAAGAGCGCGTTGCTGTCCGGGATGCTCAGACCGACGAGGAAGAAGAGGAGGCGGTTCGCCGTCATCCGTGGTGAGGAGAGAAGAAATGGAATTCAAACCAGTTGACCACAAGCACAAAGTCCAGATCACGCAGGGCATCTATCTCAAGTGCCGCAGTTTCACAGGTGAGAACGTGAGCATTTGCTGCGGCGTAGCCGGATTCACTGCATGGCTGCATGACATTCCCTTTGAGGATTTCTGCCAGGGAATTCGACTGCTGAAGGCAAACACGGATTTCGAAGTGCACACATTGCGCTGCCCGTTTTGCGCAGAGTGGACTCCTTACGGAGGCATGACTCTCGCGCATAACAAAGGCTGCTTAGAGATCAGCTGCGACCGAGCCCACGCACAGCTTTTCATTGAGTACGCCGAGGACTTCATCCGCGAAGTGAAGGAGCAACTCCATGAAGAAGCCTGAAGAAAGTTTCGCGCTGCTGTTCGCAGTATTCGGCGGCTTCCTCCTTTTGATCCTGTTCGGCATCGGAGGAATGACCGGCTACTGATAAATCGCAGAAGGACTGAGCCTCCTTCTTGATGCGCCCAAGCTGCGGACGGGCTCATAACCCAATCCCTCAGCGGTGATTCCCACACCAAGGACGCATCAAAAAGGATGCTCGATAAAGGAGACATCAAGCCGGTTGTGATTCCGGCGGACGCTATGAAGCTCTTTGGCAAGAGTGGAGCCGAGCGCGGCACGGCTACGTAGTCAACCGTAGACCGTTAGCGGGGGTGCAGCCGCGCCGTCAGGCCAAGCTCCTTTCGTAAGAGAGGAGCCACGTGAGGCCGTTCCAATTCTGTAGAAATCTACGGGATTAGAGCGGGTTGACGTGGTTATTTTTGCGCTTTGTCTATGATGGAAGCCATATCCTGTACGGGTACCTCGAAAACATTTGTGAATGTGTGGAGAGGCACGGAACCGACTTCTTGCCTGGATGACTGATGTACTCCCGCAATGCAATTGACCACATGATCCACATCGAGCTTCTTCCGATTGCGATACAACCTGAACGCTTTCCAGAGAGAAACTAACGTACAAATCACGAGACCGATAACAACTATCGCGTGCCACACGGAGGCAGGAATTTTTAAGGCATCGGTAAACTCTTTCGTGGTTACCAGCGTCAACAACAGAGACAGTGCAGATGCTGTGCTTCCGCAAAAAACAGAGAAATCCTTAATCGCCAACTCAAAGTCTCTGACGTGACGGTAAATAGTATCGGAGCTGACGTAAATGAACCATGGAATATTTCTGGTCACGGGCAATTCCCGTCTTTCAGCCCCTGAGTCAATGTAGTCAGCCATTTAGCTCTCCGGCTTCAGAACGGTCGATGGGACTTCTGATGTTGCCTCGAAAACGCCAATAGCATGTTGACTGACATGACCGCACCTGGTGCAAATCACCGAGACGCTGGGAATTGACGGGCCTCCAATTTGGAATTCATTCAACGACCTCTGAATCGGAATCGTTGTATATCCCTCGGCAATAGCAAACTGATTATTGCCACACATCGGGCATCGCGTATTTCCAAGGATTCGCTTCAACTTCTCAGAGGCTTCGTAAAACTCTTTTGTCGGCATGCTCGCTCCTATCGAGTGTGTTGACTGGCGGAGCCGTACTCCTAATACGGCTCTGCCACCTATTTTCCCACAGCCTCGCACCTGCGGGGCTTTTTCTTTTGGAGCCATACATGAAAGAGGCTTACTTCGATCCGGCCCTGCAGAAACACAAAGAGCGCCAGGCGCTGATCCACAAATGGCAGGCGCGCCGGGCGTTCTTGAAAAAACACGGCCGATTGATCGCGCTCAGCATCATCGGCTTCGGTTCGTCCATCGCTTTGGTGGTCTGGAAGATCTTTTGACAAATGCCTCCCCGATCGGAGGCTCTTTTTTTAGGAGTACCTATGACCTACGCAGTTATCGATCCCGCATCCGTCGGCCGCGCCGCACGCGACATGACTCGTCTCTCAAAGGAAATCGTCGAACTCACCATTGAGGCCGCCAACGGACTGGCTGCCCCCGAGGACGGTGTCCGCATCGAGCAGGCCTCCTTGCAGTTCAAGGACCTTGCCGACCGTTCGGCAGTCTATGTGAAGGCTGTCCTGAAGCAGGCCGAGGAAAAAACCAAGGCCGCCGCCGAAAAGGAAGCAGCGGAAAAAGCTAAGAAGCAGTCGGAAGAAGAAAATAAACCTGCCGAAGAGGAAAAGAAGTAATCTCTGATCATCAGAGAAATGCTTGAGGGTGTTAGATGAGACAAAACTGGAATCTGTTGCAGGAGCTGATGACTGCCATTGAGGAAGAGCGTCTGCCCTCTTTCGAGAAAGAGGCTCTCGACGATGCCCGATGGCTCGAAGATCAGTTCGTTCCGGACAACCTAGCCGGCGACCGAAAGGCAGCCCTTCGCTTCGTGATCGACGGGCATCTCAAGATTCTTCTCGAGATCGGCGCGATTGACGGCGTGTCTTTCATCCCAGCTCTCGGAAGTGCCAAGGTAGCACTGCTTACCGCACCTCGGCTGACCGCTCACGGGCACGAGCTGCTCAACGCGCTCAGGCAGCCGAAGCTCTGGAATGCCATAAAGACCTGCGCCATCCAGACCGGACTGGGGCTCACAGCGGAAACGCTCAAAGCAATCATTCCAAAGGCCATTCAGTCTCTCCTCTAACCCCTTCCCTTTCTCTCAGCAAAGCCCGCCGTCGTGCGGGCTTTTTTTGTGGAGTCACTCATGTCAGGTAAAGAACTTTTGCCAGCACCAACCAATTTCGAAGAGGCCATGAAAATGGCCGACATCATGTCCGGATCTCAGTTGATCCCGAAAAACTTTCAGGGCCGTCCGCAGGATGTCGTTGTAGCAATGATGTGGAGTCACACGCTTGGCATCCCGACCGTGCAAGGTCTCCAGTACATCGCCGTCATCAACGGAAAGCCGTCCATGTACGGCGACGGCCTTCTGGCAGTGGCCATGGCAAGCGGCCAGATGGCCGACTTCAAGGAAACCTTCGTAGGCGGCAACACAGAAGACGACCTCACCGCTATCTGTACGGTCAAACGCAAAGGGCTCGAGTCACCGATCATCGGGCAGTTCAGCGTGGCCGACGCAAAGCGAGCCGGACTATGGGGGAAAATGGGCCCTTGGAAGCAATACCCCAAGCGCATGCTCAAGATGCGCGCCCGTGCCTTTGCGCTACGCGATGCCTTCCCGGACGTGCTTTCAGGTATGTCCTCCGGCGAAGAGCAGGAAGACATCATTATCGGCGAGCACGCCGAGCAGTCGAACCCGCCTGCCGCGGACGAAAAGTCCACACGCAAAATGCCGCGCCGCAAAAAGGCTGCCGCCGCTGACGAGGCAACTGTCGTCGATGCCGAAGTGGCACAAACTGAACCGCAGGTACCACAAGACGAGCCCGCAGAACCCGCCGCACAGAACGCCCCGGTCCAGGACAACTCACAAGAGTTTGACAAGGTTCTTGAGCAACTTCACCAGGCTCGAACCAGACAAGACCTGATGCAGATCTGGGTCTCAATGCCCACTGATATGCAGTCGAATCCTGCAATCCGAGATGCCTTCCAGCGACGCCAAGCCGACATCAGTCTGGCCGCAACCGAAGGAGCCGACCAATGAGTTCCATCATCATCCCCGGGCACGTAGTTCGGCCTGAGTTTGATGATGCCAAGCACCTCTACACCGTGGGCGGAGTTCGTGTCCCGAGCGTCTCCCGCATCCTTCGCCCGCTGACAAATGCCGTCTACGGAGAGATCGATCGAGAAACGCTGCGCAGGGCTGCGGACTTCGGCACCGCGGTCCACGCCTGCACCGAGCTGCTTGATCTGTACGAACTCGATGAAGACTCGGTCACTCCTGAGTGGATGCCGTATCTGAACGCCTACAAGCGATGGAAAGCTGCGACCCGCCCCGAAATTCTTCACATTGAGGATCGTCTTGGTTGCTCCAAGTATGCAGGGACGCTGGACCGCATCTGCCGCATCAATGGTGAGCTGTGGGTCATCGACATCAAAACCACCTCAAGCATCCATCCGCACGTCGGCGTGCAACTGGCCGCATACGTGGCCCTCTCCGAAGGCTACTACGGCGGCACATACCGACGTGCTGCCCTGCAGCTTCGTGGCGACGGCTCCTTCAAAGTCACCGAATTCTCGTCGCTGAATGACGAAACCTGTTTCAACGCCCTTCTGGGCATCTACCACTGGCAAACCCAATGACCACTACCAACGTCACAATACAAGTTCCTGAGCAGACTCAGCTTCTGAGCGAAGCAACCGCAGCACAAAACACCGCTGACTTGATCATCATCCAGAACGAGTCTGATCTGCAGTTCGCCACCGAGCAGATGAACGGCATGAGCAAGCGCGTCAAGGAACTTGACACGCTTCGCAAGAGCATCACGGCTCCGCTCGATCAGGCGAAGAAGAACGTGATGGCGCTTTTCAAGCCTGTCACCGAGAGCTACCAGACTGCCATTGGACAGATCAAAAAGGAAATCGGCGGATACATCGCGCAAAAAGAGCGTGAAGCCGCCGAAGCACGCCGTAAGGCAGAGCTGGAGGCTGAGGCAGAACGCAAAGCGCTCGAGGCCAAGGCAAAGGAAGCCGAAACGCCTGAGCAGGCAGAAGCCCTGCAGCAGGCCGCCGCGACCGTAACTGCGGCCCCGGTCGTCAAGGTTGAGAAGACCAAGGGCATGAGCACCACCAAGGTATGGAAGGCCGAAGTCAAAGACGCTCCCGCTTTCCTTGTGTATGTAGCCACGCACACCGAGCTTCTGAACTGCATCGACATCAACGTTCACGCCATCGAGCGTTTCGTCACCGCCACCGGTGGCACGGTCGATCTGCCGGGCATCGAACTCTCGCAAGAAATCCGCGTCACCAGCAGAGGATAAGGAGAAACCAATGACCCAACTTGCACTCATCCGCCAAGGAGGCCTTCTGGAAGACATCGATGAGGCCCTGCGCGAACTCAACCGCTGTGTCGGCTTCATCGGAAAGAGCGGCACCTTGACGATCAAGATCTCTGTGAAACCGGCCACAAAGAACAGCGGATCTTCCGTGATCGTCAGCGATGAAGTCAATCTCAAGACGCCGAAGCTGCCGACCGCTGAGACGATCCTTTTTGCGACCGATGACGGCGATCTGTGTGAATCCGATCCTCGCCAGCGCAAGCTCAATTTCGACAAGGTTGAACCGACAGAAGAGCCGGTCGCCGAAGAAGAACGTTTTAAGAAAGTGAACTGAGGTTTCCAAAATGTCCGACACCAACATCCAGAACACCATCCCCGTCGAAGTGGCAAAGCCCTTCGCCATAAGCATCGAAGGCGTCCCGCACATCGCAGTGCCGAAGGACTTTGTGGTCAAAACCGCCGACGAACTGCTTCCGAGCCCGCCGCGAGATGCCCGGATCGTGAGAGTGATCGACGCCGACAGCTTCAAGAACTACCTCGACATCCACAAGACCCCGCGAGCCGCAGTTCATGTGAACTCCAAGTGGCCCGATTCCGGCTGCGACGATTGTCTGGCCTGCGGCTTTTGCGACGACGCAGACAACGTCGTGACGAGCTGGCGAGACCATCAAGTCAAGCTCGATCCACTGCTTAGCAAAGACTTTGTCGAGTGGCGCGACATCGATGGCAAGTCGTTGTCGCAGGTCGAGCTATGCCGCTTCCTTGACCGCCACCTTTCCAACATCGTTCGTCCGGACGATCAGCCCAAGGCTCCGACGTCATCTGAAGTCCTGACCTTTGTGTCGAACTTGTCAGATGTCAAGAAGGTGGAGTTCAAAAAGTCCGTGAACTTGGACAACGGCCGAGTCCAGCTCACCTACAACGAGCTCGACGCCGACGGCGGCACGGCCAACATTTCAGTTCCGCGTGACTTCTGGATCCAGCTGCGTCCGATCGTCGGTCGAGTAGATCGCTACAACATCTTGGCCACTCTTCGGTATCGCATCGTCGAAACGACCAAGCTGATCTTCACTATCGAGCTGCGCGACCTGGACATCCTGCTCGAGGAGATGCGTGACGAGATGGTCAAGGAACTCCGCGAGAAAGTCGCACCGATCCCTGTTTTCCTAACCTGCTAAACAACCGCACAAAGGCCGCTCTGAGCGGCCTCTTTCTTATGACTTTTGAAGAACTTTTAGAGAAGGTCAGGGCCGCTAAGAACCTGCATCGCGTGATCATAAACAGCGGCGCGACATACATCGGTGAAAGCTTTGCTTCGGACGAACTGCTTTTTTGCTGGATATTCCAACATCCTGCAAAAGTTTTTGAACAGAAAGAACGCGGAATCGGAGCCTGCGTAACAAAAGCCGATGACACCAGTTGCATTGAATACGTTTCGCTAAGCCCGGAACAGCTGTGTCAGTTCCGTGAGGCGTTGGCAATGAATGCTGACTTTTATGACGAAGATGATGAGGTGCAACCGTGAAAGACCTACTTTTAATCCTCGGTTCACTTGGGTTCGCAGCTTTCTTGATCATGCTCACCCTCGGGATTGCCGCGTCAGGCGTCCAGTTCTGGGTCGAGCTTTTCTTTTAACTCTCTTCGGCCGCCGTCCGCGATGTGTGCCACACCATTTTGAAAGCAATCGAATCAAAAATCAAAAAGTAACACTGGCCGCCCCTACCGGGCGGCTTTTTCTTTGTCATGAAAACCAAAAAGAAACGCACCAAGAAGTACCAGCCTGGCAGGCCGAAGATTCCCACTTGGGCTTACGACAGCTGGGGCCAACTGACAGAACGGGACTTCAAAATCTTCGAGGACGCCGTCAAGATCGATCTCGGCCTCATCCGCATGGGCACAGACGAAAGATGTCGTTATGGTGACCTGCTCTACGCCATGCGTCAGCTCTTCGCTTTCGCAGAACACTTTAACGAGGATACCGACTACCAGTTATTGGCCACGATGGGCACAGCCGCCATCCATGCTCTGAAAAACGTCACAGACAACGAGAAAGAAGGCAAGCCTCGGTGCCAAGCGCACGTAGCTGCCCTGCTCGCACCGCTTGAGCATGCCATCAGCGTGTACTTCACCATGATGCGGGAGCTCTACCGATCCGAACACGAAGCCGCCAGGCGCCAAGCCGACAACTTGAGCCTCACTAAGGCTCTTCAAGATGTAGCCGTCGGAGGCATTGCGTTGGTTGCTCCGGACGAGACTGACAACGAGTTAAGCCGCTGCGGCATCAGAGGCGTCGCCTACGTCCACGACCGTTGCGAACCCGGCTACATGGTTCGAGAAGACGGGCAGAACTTTTGGGTGATACCGGAACGCGAAACCTTCGTCCGGATGACAGAACCGACCCTCATGTTTTTCCTCGATACGGAGCCGAGCTATGCAAACACCGTCCGAATCCAAAACCAAGATCGTGCCGCTTGACCGGCACATGAGCGTCGTCAAGATCAAACCCTTACCTAACGGTCGCATCCGGATCAGCTACCACACCGCCGGCACAAGCGTGTGTCTCTCAGATCTGACTGATCAGGAAGCACTCGCGCTGCAAGCAGCTATCAATGACGCGCTAATCGAATTAGACAATGAGGCTTACGATGACAACGTCCGCAGATAAAAAGACTTTTTCACCAGAAGAACAATTCCTTCGCGCCTGGGATGTGGCGAAGTTACTTGGGATTTCGATTCCAACCGTATGGAGATGGGCAAGGGAAGGCAAGCTTCCCAAGCCCATGAAAATCTCTCAGCGCATCACTGTTTGGAAGAAAACGGAAATCATCCCTTGCGTCGAAGCTTTGCAGGCTGGTTGAGCTTCGAGCAGCAAAACTCCCCCCAAGCATCCATGATCCGCCGCCGCTCTTCCACCATGGCGGCGCGATCATAGGCTCCACCATAGCCGTCATCGAGCTTGTGCGCCAGGCACAACTCAACGGCGTCTCTATCGAAGCGCTTCAAATTTGCATCCAGCTTCGTCCACGTCTTAAACGTCGCGCGCGATGTACCGTGAACCGTGATGCGAATATCCTTCCCCAATGTTTCAGTCTGAGCCTTGTCGAGCCACATCGGCAAGCCTTGTTTCTTGGCCTGTTTGTTCATATCGCCAACAATTTGACCTAACCCGGTATCTGACATCACCTTATGCTGGTAAGGGGATGGGAAGACCAGATCGGTGTTGGCCATTCTCGGCAGTGACTTGAGCAACCGAATTGCTGCCGTGCTCAGCAAAACGACAAAAATCCCTCGACCTTTAACCTTCATGGCCGATTCCGGGCAAGTCCACGTGCCGGCCTCCAGATCAATGTCAGACCATCTGGCAGTGCGCACCGCCTTTGAACGCGAAGCAGTCAAAATCGCGAAGGCAAAAGCCTTACTGGCGATCGTGCCCCAGTTCATCAGTTCGCAAAAGAACTCCGGCATCTCCTCCGGATCCAGTGCACCCATATTTCGAGGCTGCTTGACATGGGGCGATAGGTTCTCGAGCAAAACTCCCAAGGCACCTCGCTTATCGGCAGGATTTTCACCCTCCAACATTCCCATTGCCTGCGCCCATCGAAACACTCCGTTGATGATGGTGAGGCACTTGTTCTTGGCCTCCGTCGTAGTTGTCCAAATGGGTTTCAGGCACCGAAAGACATCCTGTGCCCTAATTGCATCAACCGGCATCTTCCCGAGTACCGGATTAATGTTCCGCGACAGATATGCCTCAACTACAGACACTCCTCGCACATTCTTATCGTAGTAGCCGGTTTTGACTCTGGCATCCAGCCATTGCTTTGCGACAGCCTCGAAAGTGCCAGCTTTGACCTGTGGAGACACTAAAGCAGCGAGTTTGCGCTTCTCTCGTTGCTCCCGACGTTTTTGCGCGATGTCATGACCGTCTCGAACATCGGCAGCATACTTTGCTGCTTTCTCACGAGCCTGAGCCAGCGTGATTGAAGAAGTCGTCCCCAGTGATACAAAAGATCTTTTTCCTGTCAGAGGCGAGGCGTACCGGAAGACGTAGTACTTACCTTCGCCTTTTACCATCAGGTAAAGACCATTAACGCCACCCAAACAGGTAAGACCTTGCTTAGTAATGGCTGCCACCTGTTTTACGGTCAGAGGTTTTACTTGTTTCATTCAAAGAATTTCAATGGTATAACCGACCGAAAAGTTATACCATACGGAAGCGCTCTTTGCTAACTTGTCGTGATACGTTGTGATATTAAAAAAGCCCCGACTTGCGGGGCTTTTATTCAACATCTGATCCGTTTTGATCCGTTGTGATTCTCTCAAATGGTGCGGATGGTCGGACTCGAACCGACACGCCTTGCGGCGTCAGAACCTAAATCTGGTGCGTCTACCAATTTCGCCACATCCGCGCAGATCGGAGCGCGCATTGTACCTGAAAGCAGTTCACTTGCGCGCTCAATTATCAGATCAGATTATTTGCTGCTTTCCTTATCCTGGCAGCAGCACTGGCCTTCGCCGTGGTGATGATGACCTTCACCGCCACAGCAGCATTCGCCTTCACCGTGGTGATGATGACCTTCACCACCGCAGCAGCATTCGCCTTCACCGTGGTGATGGTGGCCCTCGCCGCCACAGCAGCATTCACCCTCATCGTGGTGATGATGTCCGCCACATCCGCAACCGCATTCACCTTCATCGTGATGATGGTGACCGCCACATCCGCAACCGCATTCACCTTCGTCATGATGGTGGTGATGGCCGCCGCAGCCACAGCCGCAACCGCCGTGGCGAGGACGAGGCAACGGAACGGGAGTGAACGGTTCTTGAGCAGCCGTCACTGTCAAACCCACGCTTTCGAGCATGGCCTTGTACTGTTCAATGCCGGCCACTGCAAAGCCGTCTTCGGTCTGTGCAACACGCACACCGCGAGCCGTCAGGGCATAGACGGCTTCCTGCATCAGGTCGAGGTCGCCCGTGACCTTGAAGATCGTTTCCACCGGAGCTTCGATCTTGTAGAAGCCACCGTTTTCGTCAACGAGAACGTCACCAACCTCCAAAGGACGAACTTCGCCCAAAGCATTTTCGATCGTCTGATCACCGACAACGAAAGTTTCGGGCAGCTTGATACGTTCGAGGAACGCCAGAGCAATCGGCTTGGCACGGTCAAGAATCGGCTTGGCGGGTTCACTGTCGAGCGAAAGAAGTTTCGTGATGCGCATTGTTATGATTTCTCTAAAGAATGGATTTCAGGAAAAAATATCGGTACTACGCCGTCGGGCAACGCCGATCTTTTTTTGAGTGTGCAAAAGTCTAACAGAGGCTGACTGCTTTCTGGTTAATTCAAAATGACGGCCAAAGCGTCGGTTAACCGATCCACCGCCTTCACGTCAAGTCCTTCGATCGGCGTCTTGGGCGCGTTAGCTTTCGGAATAATCGCCTTTGCAAAGCCAAGTTTGGCAGCCTCCTTGAGTCGGTCCTGTCCCCGAGGTATCGGTCGTATTTCGCCGGTTAGGCCGACTTCACCAAAAATCACGGTGCCCGCCGGCAGGGGGCGATCCGACAGGGAACTTGCCACGGCCATCAGCACGGCCAGGTCACTGGCCGGTTCCGTGATCTTGACGCCGCCCACGGCGTTTACAAACACGTCCTTTTCAAAGCAGGAAATGCCGGCGTGGCGATGCAGCACCGCCAAAAGCATAGCCAGACGCTGCGCGTCCAGACCGACGCACAAACGTCTCGGTGCAGGCGAATGGGATTCGTCGGCCAGAGCCTGGATTTCCACCAGGAGAGGGCGTGAACCCTCCTGGGTCACCATGACGACGCTTCCGGCCACATCGTTGCGATGTTCCGACAGGAAAATGGCCGAAGGATTGGAAACGGCGCGCAGACCGCGGTCGGTCATCGCAAAGACACCGAGTTCGTTGACGGCACCGAAACGATTTTTGAAGGCGCGAATCAGACGGAAGTTGCTGTGGGTGTCGCCTTCAAAGTACAAAACCGTATCGACGATGTGCTCAAGCACACGGGGTCCGGCGAGAGCACCGTCCTTTGTCACATGCCCCACGAAAATGAGCGCGGCACCGGTGGTCTTGGCCAATCGAGTCAGTCGAGCCGAACATTCCCGAACCTGCGTAACGCTGCCCGGAGCCGATTCCAGATCCGAACTGTAGAGCGTTTGAATGGAATCGATGACAACAAACTGCGGTTTAGAGGCGGAAATCTCAGCCTCAATGCGCTCAAGCTCAATTTCGCTCATGAGCCTCATGCCGCTGGGGTCCAGTCCAATGCGCTGCGCACGCAAAGCAACCTGCGATGCGGATTCTTCGCTCGACACGTAAAGGGCTGTTTTGCCAAGACGCACCATGCGCGCAAGGACTTGCAGCAACAACGTGGACTTGCCGATGCCGGGGTCGCCGCCGATCAAACCCACGCCACCGGGAACCAGCCCGCCGCCGGTCACGCGATCAAACTCGCCGATACCGGTCAGAATGCGCGGGACTTCACTCGCCTGAACCTCGGCAAGATCAACCACACCTTCGCCGTCGGCCAGAGACGTCTGACGACGCGATGCGGCAAAACGGGACTGAGAAGCCGTCGGTTCACGGAACTCACGCATTGTGTTCCAGGCGCCGCAGTGCGGGCATTTACCTTGCCATTTGACAGTAGAGCCGCCGCATTCGGAACAAACGTAATGGGTTCTTGCTTTTGCCATCGAGCGAGTCGCTTAGTCGGAGATCACGGGAACGCGGCTGGCCACGGCGCAAAGCAATTCGTATCCGATCGTGCCGCAGCGGCTTGCCAAGTCGTTGACGGAAATGTGTTCCCCCCACAATTCCACACGACTGCCTACGCGGGCTTGCGGAATATCGGTGACGTCAATGGTGAGCATGTCCATCGAAACGGCACCGGCCAGGGGAGCGATCTTGCCTTCCACCCAGGTCGGAGAGCCGTCGGGCATGGAACGCGGATAACCGTCGGCGTAACCGCAAGCAACCACCGCCAGACGCGTCGGGCGCTTCGCTATCCAGCGGCTGCCGTAGCCCACGGCCTCTCCCGGCTCAATTTCACGCACGGCAATGATGTCCGCGCTCAGTGTCATCGCGGGTTTCAAGCCGAGCTGCTCGGAAGTCACGGAAACGTCGGGACTCACACCGTAGAGAACGATGCCGCCGCGCACACCAACGCCGCCCACCTGCGGGTGCAAAAGCGTCGCAGCGGAATTGGCCATGCAAGCGTCGTAGTCTGCCAAAAGCGGCTTCATGCGCTCGAGCTGCTTGGCGACCGTCACCGGCCCTTTGCCGTCGAAGCCCTGTTCGGCATTGGCAAAGTGCGTCACGATGTCAACAACCTTGACTCCTTCGATGGCGTTGATTTCTTCAATCACGGCCGCTGCCTGATCGGGCAGAAAACCCAAACGGTTCATGCCGGAATTGACCTTCAGGTGGACCTTGAGGTTGGTGTGGCTCGTTTTCTTAAGCAGTTCAATCTGCCAGCGGGAGTGCACCACGGGCTCAACGTCGAGCCGTTCAAGTTCTGCAATATCTCCTTCGTCGAAAAAACCCTCGATCATGAGGATTCGCTTTGTCCATCCCGCCGCTCGCGCTCTCTGCGCTTCCCGCACTTCAATCAGCGCCAGACCGTCGGCCTGCGCAAAGCCTCTGACGGCGTTTTCCAACCCGTGTCCGTAGGCATTGGCCTTGACGACCGCCCAAAGCGTACGTCCCTGCGCCGCCTCCCTCATGCGGGCGATGTTGTGCTGCAGTGCCTCGAGGTGAATCAGTACGGAAATTGGTCTTGGCATTTACTTCTCGATGTTTTCTCGGAGGCGTCAGAAGCCTCCCGCTTTGCTCTGTATCAGTCTTTTTTAGTTGCCGGCAACGTTGCTCGGAACTCAAAGCTGAAATCCTACTCGAACGGCACCGAATCGGAAACAGCAGAAGTGTGAATTGCCGAACTTTGCAACACTACGAGGCCTCGGGCAGACAAGTCGCGGAAGCCTTCCATTTCGGGCACTCCGATAACCAGACAGCGTCAAAAGTCACAATTTTTCTTGCTGCCGCTTTCACAGGCTCAATGCTAAACTGCGGCCACGACAATGATCCCGGATGCTCCGTCCGGATTCGTGAGATTCTGACGATATATTTTATGAAGCGCGGTTTCTACAACATTTTGGCGGCACAGTTCCTATCGAGTCTTGCAGACAACGCACTGCTGATCGCCGCCATTGCGCTTTTGGCCAGCATTCAGGCGCCAGACTGGATGACGCCTTTGCTTAAGCTTTTCTTTGTTTTAAGTTATGTGGGACTGGCCGCCTGGGTCGGCATCTTCGCCGATCTGATGCCCAAGGGCCGCGTGATGTTCATCACCAATGCGGTCAAAGTCTTTGGCTGTCTGCTCATGCTTTTCGGTTCCCACCCGCTTCTGTCCTACGCCGTCGTCGGCATCGGCGCAGCAGCATATTCTCCTGCCAAGTACGGCATTCTCACCGAACTTCTTCCACCAGAAAAACTGGTTATCGCCAATGGCTGGATCGAAGGTCTGACGGTCGTATCCATCATTCTGGGCGTTGTGTTGGGCGGCGTTTTGATCAAGCCTGAAGTGGCGGGTTATATTCTTCAAACCTTCCACCTGCCTGCAATCGGTCTGGATACCGATCCTGAAGCGGCACTCTTTATCGTCGGCATCGTCTACGCACTTGCCGCCGCCGTCAACCTGACGATTCCCGACACGGGCGTTCGCTACGCGCGCCCCAACTTCGAGCCGATCGCCTCCATCAAGAATTTCTTCCAGTCCTGCTCTTTGCTCTGGCACGACAAACTCGGGCAGATCTCACTTTCGGTCACCACGCTCTTTTGGGGCGCGGGTGCCGTGCTTCAGTTCCTAGTTCTGAAATGGGCTGAGCAGGCTCTAGGCATGCATCTTTCGGACGGCGCCATACTTCAGGCTGTGGTGTCGATCGGTATTGCTCTCGGTGCCGTAGGTGCAGCAGCCTTCATTCCGCTTAAAAAGTCGCTCGTTGTTCTTCCGATGGGCGTGGCCATGGGGCTCGTCGTGGGCGGCGCAAGCTTCTATGACCAGAGTCTCATTCCCGGCGTCGTTGAAATCTTCGGCTTTGAAATCCGCAACGCTGTGATCGGTGCCTGCGGCATCATGATCGCCGTCGGCGTTCTCGCCGGCTTCTTCGTGGTTCCGATGAACGCGCTGTTGCAGCACCGCGGTCACGTGCTGATGAGTGCCGGCCGCTCGATTGCCGTGCAGAACTTCAATGAAAACCTCTCCATCCTTGTGATGCTCGCCGTGTACTCCCTGCTGATTCACCTGGATTTCTCAGTACAGGCCGCCATGGTCATGTTCGGCGCCTTCGTAGCCTTGAGTATGTTCTGCGTCATCCTGCGTCATCGCAGCAACCAGAAAAAGGGCGACAGTCTGCATCTTATCGGCGAAGACGTTCGTCACGAACATCGCATCGACCATTCCTAAACCGCTCTCCATCGAATTCTTTCGAAACGCCCGACAGTTCATTCCGCTGCGGGCGTTTTTCTTTTTTCGATTCAACCCTTCGTTGACTGACGACAAACTGCTTAAGTAGCGCCCCTTGCTCTAATGCTTGCGACTCATGTGTACGACGCGTCAACCATGTTCGCGCTTGATACGCCGTGCCCATGCTTTCAGCTTGATCTCAACGATTTGGAAAGGATCGCAAAAATGAAAAAGTTGACTTCTTTGATGGTCCTCATCGGCGGCGCCTGCGTCATGAGCTCTGCCTTGGCCGCCAATCCTGCAAAAGTGATGGTGATGCTTTCGCCAGGTTTTGAGGAAGGCGAAACGGTCGAAATTCTCGACGTATTGCGCCGCGGCGGCTTCGAAGTACATTCAGTCAGCATTGCCGGTGAGCAAGTCAGCGGCGCACACAAGATCACCATCAAGGCCGACAAAGTCCTCGGCAAGGATCTGAATGCTTACCAAGGTTACGACATGATCGTTCTGCCGGGCGGATGGACGGGTGTTGACAATCTAATTGCCGATCAACGCGTACTTGAACTCGTTCGCCACTACGACAAGTCCGGCAAGTGGGTTGCCGCCATGTGTGCCGCTCCCAACGTCCTGGCCAAAGCCGGCGTCATCCAGGGCAAAACCATCACAGCCTATCCGGGCAAAAAGACCGAACCTTTTTACACGGGCGCCAATTACGTACGCGACACTGTCGTGATTGACGGCAAGATGGTCACCAGCCGCGGCCCGGGCACCGCTTTGCCGTTTGCGTTCGCTCTCGTTGACGTTCTGGGCGGCGACAGTGACTTCATCAAAGGACGATTCCTCTACAACGAAATGAAGCTCTGGCCCGATTGGCAGAAAGGAGCTTATCCGGCACAAGCCAAGAAGTAATTTCGATTTTTCTCCTCAACTCTCAGTCTCCTTCTCTTTGAGCTGTTTGCCGTGCGTAACGTGTTGCGTAGGCAAACAGCTTTTTTTTCATTCGTGCGCGCACGAAATCTGTTGTTTTTTAATGATTTTTTTCGAAAAGCGCGCAGTGTCTGACTTCAAGCAAGCTACTTAAGTAACGCCTTGCGGGAAGATTCTCCTGAAACAAAAAGCAGCGCAGCTGAAAGCTGACGCAAAACCACCGGGAGATTCAAATGCACGCTCTTCTTTCCGCTCTTTGCACAAGCCTGCTACTCGTGACAACCGTCGCCAACGCGGCTGACAACGCGATGCTGGCAGAACGCCACGCCAAGCGAGGCGTAGCTTGCACGAGTTGCCACATCAAATCCCCCAATGACAAACCGACCATGACGCAGTGTCTGGCCTGCCACGGCGGCAGCTATGAAAATCTCGCCAAAAAAACCGACGAGAGCGACATCAATCCGCACGCCACCCACATGGGCGAACCGGAATGTTCCGAATGCCATTCCGGCCACAAGCAACCTCGCCTGGTATGCGACAACTGCCACGAATTCACCGACATCAAGGTTCCGTAAGACCGATCTTTCAATTCCTCTAGGAGAACAAAAATGACATTTAACCGCAGAAGCTTCCTAAAAGCCGGCTTGGCCGCTGCTGTCACCGCTCCCGTCGCGGGCGTTCACGCCGTGGAATACAGCTCCAAGATCAAGTTCGACAAGACGGCCGACGTCGTCATTCTGGGTTACGGTGGTGCCGGTGCCTGTGCCGCCATTGAAGCGCACGATGCGGGCGCCAAGGTCTTGATCCTTGAAAAACTGCCTCAGGGAGGCGGCAACACGGCCGTGTCATCCGGCGGCTTCATGGTGCCGAAGAACGCCGATGAGGCCTATAAGTATCTGAGTGCAACGTTTGAATTCGCCGACAGCGAAAAAGACGATGAACTCGTCAAGACCTTCTGCAAAGAAATCATGGGGGTCAAGGACTTCATCATCGGTTTGAAGCCCGATACCAAGCTGATGATTTACGGTCACGCCGGCTTCAAATCGCTGCCCGGTTCCGACACAATCGACAAGTACCGTATTCGCGGCAAGAAGCGCGGCGGCGATATGCTCTTTGATCAGTACCGCTATGCTGTTGAAGAAGTCCGCAAGATTGAAGTCATGTACGAAACGCCCGCGCTCGAAATCATCCGCCGCAACGGCGAAGTCGTTGGCGTCGTCGCTCAGAGTAACGGCAAGAGAATCAACATCCGTGCCAACCGCGCCGTGATCCTCACGACCGGCGGTTACGAATACGATAAACAAAGCCTGCGAACCTACGCGCTCGGCAAGGACATCCAGGGTCTGGGCTCACCCGGTAACACCGGCGACGGTCTGCGCATGGCTCAAACCATGGGGGCGCGTCTCTGGCACATGACCTCCTATTCGTGCCCGGTCGGCATGAAGGTCCCCGGCCTGAAGTCCGCTGTGCAGCTCAACATCCTGGCTCCTTCTCACATCTGGGTCGACCAGGACGGCAAGCGATTCGTCAATGAAAAGGGTCTCGATAACCACACCTGCCTGTACGCGGTCAACCAGATGGATCCGATCCGTCACCGTTACCCGCGCATTCCGTGCTACCTGATCATGGACGAAAAGGCCCGCAAGGCAGGCCCCATCTGCGGCGGCGCCACCTCGGGCTACGCTCTGAACCGCGAAAACTACAAGTGGTCGAAGGACAACTCCGCCGAAATCGAAAGCGGCGTGCTGATCAAGGCCGACTCGCTCAAGGAACTCGCCAAGAAGATCAACGTTCCGGGCGAAACACTCGAAGCCACTGTGGCACGTTGGAACAAGGACATCAACAACGGCAAGGACACCGAATTCGGTCGTATCCTCAAGCGCGATCCCAAGGGCAAGACCGCTTTTGCCGGTCGTGAAGCTCCCATCGTTTCCGAACCGCTCGGTGCCGGTCCCTACTACGCCGTTGCTCTTTATCCGACCATGCTCAACACACAGGGCGGCCCGAAGAAGAACGTGCGCGGGCAGGTGATGGATCCGCAGGACAAGCCTATCGCTCGTCTATACGCTGCCGGCGAACTCGGCTCAATGTGGGGCTCCATCTACCAGGGCGCCACCAACAACGCCGAATGCATCGTGTTCGGCCGCATTGCTGGCCGCGCGGCAGCCGCCGAAAAGCCTTGGGCCTAAGTTTCTCTCCTCTCCTGTAAGCCTTCGGGCGTTCTCGTTCCGTGAGTTGAGCATAGCGCTGCTTCCACTGCGCTTCGTCAATCGGCATGGCTCGTCTGTCGCAGTCTTCCTGCACAACCCAAGCAACGGTTTTGAGCAGTTTTTCCGGATCCACGGGTTTCTGAAGAAAGTCGCGGGCGCCTTCCCGAACGGTGTGTACCGCCATCTCGATGTCGCCGTGCCCCGTAAGGAAAATGATTGGCAAGGGATACTCGCGACGATTCATCTCGTCCTGCAGTTCCAATCCCGATATGCCGGGCATGCGGACATCGAGAATCAGGCATCCCGGACGTGAAGGCATGTCGCTTGTCAGAAATTCTTTTGCACCGGTATAAGAAGCAACATCCCAGCCCTGCCCGACCAAAAGCATTTCCAGAGCGGCGAGCTGATCAACTTCGTCGTCGACCAAACGAATCAGAGGTTTAACCGGCATCTGCGCCATTGTTTGTCTCCGTCAAAGGCAGTCGAATGCGTGCCACCGTACGTCCGGCTTCCCGCACAATTGAAAAATTACCCGAAGCGCGCTCAATCAGTGTTCTCACGATCAAGAGACCGAGTCCCAAACCAGATTTTTTGCCCGAACACAACGGAACGGACGCGTTTTCCAGCGTCTTTGCGTCAGTTTGTCCATTATCCGACACGGCAATTTCGGCGGTGTACTCATGCCGTGTCAGCACAACCTGGACTATGGCCTCGTTTTGTGCCTGACAGGCCTCGGCTCCGTTTTTCATCACATTGGTCAAGCACAGCTCAAACTCCAACGGATTCCAGCAAATCGAAACGTCCTCGGGCGGGCGACGCAGCTCAAACTTCACTTTACGATACCGCATCTGCATCACCGACACGATCTTCTCAAGAGCCGAGCTGAGTTCAATCGGTTCTCTTGTTAGTTCCTCGTGCCTTGCATAGCGCCGAACCTGAGTGACGATTGAAGTAATGCGTTCGCATTGTCTGAGCACCAGTTGCACGGTTTTGTCAATAAGCGGACTGTGCTGTTCATCGTCCTGAAGATACCTATCCAAAGCATTACAGCTGTTGGAAATTGCCGACAGCGGACCGTTGATCTCATGAGCAAGCAAACTCGACATCGCGCCGATGACGCTCACACGTTCAAACTGCGACAGTCGCTCTTTGGTACTCTGCACTTCCTGCATGGCGTCCTTTTCTTTTTGGATGGATTGCCGTAGCTCACGGGTGCGCACATCGACCAAGTGGCTGACTCTTCGTCCATGCCACATCATGCCGAGAACCGCCATCAAGAATATCGCGATAAAAGGCCAGTATTTCTGTAAGAAGTCGCCGACCGACTGAATTCGTAAATAGGCGTATGGACCGGCCTTGAGCGATTTGTACAATTCATCAACCTTGAGGAAATCCGAAGCCACACCCCAGGCAACGCCGTCTTTCGTAGGCGGCATCGACAGCAAGGCAACGGTAAAGTCCCGGCTGGCCTGCCAAGGCGCCATCGTCGTTGCCACAAACGTCCAATTCGGATAGAGCTCCGTTGAACGCAAGCAGGCAAAGCGTCCCTCGTTGGGCTTAAGTCCTATCGGGCGGAATTGCGCCACCAAATCCGGCTCTGTTTGCTTTAATTCCTCCACTGTGCAGACACGCGCCAGAGCAATATCGGCACGGCCGTCCTGAACCGCAAGCAACAGTTTTTTCATTGGCGAACCCGCCGCCACGATTTCCTTGAAAAAGCTGTCAGGATCATATCCCTGAGCGGCAACTTCTCCCAACGGAACATACACGCCGGAAAACCCGCGCTCGAAGTTAGCAGCGGCACGCCTACCTCGCATGTCCGCCACGGTTTTGATAGGAGATTCGTTGGGTACCATAAAAACGGTACCGACGGCTTCGTTGGGATCAGGAGCCAGCGGCGTCGTCATGGTCGCCAAATCCTTCAACCCTCGGCGAAAAACGCGTCGATAAAAACCGGAAGCTCCAATGAAAAATTCAAACTCGTTGTTCCGAACGCCGCGTTCAAGATCTTTGACAAGATAGTTTTGAATCCGAATGTTGTACTGCGGCAGCCTGAGCTGCAAATACTCGAACGTATCCTGAAAGCCTTTTCGTTCCGACGGCGAAAAACTGCTCTCGATATAGCCGATGCGAAGCAGCGGGCGAGCATCAGTTTTAGGTGCGATTTCAGCTGAAAACGAAGGCGCCGTAGTCGTCAACAGGCAGGATGCAAAAATCGATACCAAAATCCGCTTAAACAGCATGGCAAGAAAAGGCTGATATCCGTTGGAGACAAGCAAGAAATCGAGCAAGCGGAAAATGCCCGTATGTCAAGCTATTTTAGCGAAACCAAAGCTTCGTTTATTACTAAGTTCTCATTTTTCTTAAGTTTTATAAATGAGCTTTTATATCATTCAGTTCCAGACTCTATTCAGCGTCTTTTATCTGTTTTGCCTGTCATTTTTATAGCTTATTTGTGAATCCTTATACCAAACCAATCCAATCTTTTTACCCGACTGACTTTCTCTTTAGCTCTTGACAGCATCAACGATTGATCTGTTATGATGGCCACCGTTGACGTTGTTGTGCACGTCAAATTCGAGAGACTTTTTACCGATTGCGAGAATCCGATATGGCTACCGAGATCCTTACCGTATCCGATCAGTTTTCCCATTCCGCCCGCCGGAAAGCTGTCTGTACATTCCTACGCAGTTTCGCCGGTTCCGGTGACACCCAATTTCTTTTTTCCCACAGCCCATCAACCGACGGAAAAACCGTTTGGCTTGGCGAATGCGCACCTTCCGACGAGAGTTTTGAAACACTGACGCTCGGTCATGGCATCCACGAAATGATGCATGTAGCGCATACCGATTTTTCAGCTGCTCAAGGCATTCACCACCTCACGCAACGTCTTTTGAATGTCATCGAAGACGTCCGCATTGACAAACTCGGTGAAGAAAAGTCCCCCGCCTACCGTATCTGGCGAGAACATCTTGCCGACTACCGTGAAGCTGACGGCACGTTGCGCGCGGTTTCTTCGCCCGCTTTGACGCAGTCCCCCATCGAGAGCGTCGTGACATGGCTGCATACGGAGCTAATGGCACACGCGGGTTACCGTTGGGCATTGCGCAATCTCTCGCACACGCGTGATTTGGTAAAGCCGATGCCGTCATCGATCAAACGAGTCCTGGTTAAGGAAGCCTTGAAGGTCAACAAAGCAAATTCCACAAACGATTGTCTCAAAATCGCGAAAAAACTATTCAAGATTCTCACGGACCTCAACGACGACCAACAAAAGAAACTGTCGTTTGTCCAAGAATTAGATTCCGGGATGACGGCCAGCCTCTTTAGTGAAAACGACATCGGAAGTACTCCGTTGGGCGACCCGATGCAATTTATTGAAAAATTGTTGTCATCACCCGAAAACAACAACGCATCGGGTTCAAAAATGATGCGTCAATCGGGACTCGGAGCTGCTGCAGACTTTTGCGGCAGCGGCATTTGTACCACTCCACCTGAACCGAAATACCGCTTGAATCGCTGGCCGTTAGATGCTGCCGAACTTAAGAACGGAACGCTTCACCGTGAGTTCATTCGGCAGTATGAGAAGGCTCGGAAAAGCCTCGGCTGCCTCGTTCAACAATTTTCAAAGCTTCTGAGGACAAAAGATTATTTTGCCGGCTATGGATTAGCAAGGTCCGGAGCTGATCTGCGCGACGACTGGATTGATGCAATTGCCTGTTCCGATCCGCGTCTCTTTGAAGTCGCAGCAACGGGAAGAAGTATTAGTTCGGAAATTTGTGTGCTGCTGGATCGATCGGGTTCCATGGGTGTCTCGACCATGACGGTCGCCAAAGTTGCAGTAAACGCCTTGGTGCGAGCCATTGATCGCATCAAAGGGGCGACTTCACGCGTGGCTCTTTTCCCTGGGTTATGTAATGACCATGTAGCGCTTGTCAAAGAGACAAGTGAACCGCTCAACTCTCTTGAAAGCAAGTTGCCCTCAATTGACGCGTACGGCTCCACGCCAATTCAGGAGGCTATGTGCTGGGGGCTGGATTCTTTTAAAAATTCTCGGGCCCGCGACAAACTTCTTTTGGTGATCACCGACGGCCGATTCAACGCTCAATACTCGCAGAGCATGAAAAAAAAACTCAAAAGTGCCGGCGTCGAATTCGCCCTGATGTCAATCGGCATCAACAACAGCGATGCAGCAAAAAATCACGTCCTGGTACACAAGACTGATGAAATCAACCAGGGGCTCCTGCAGCTGATTTCTCGGACTGCTTTTGTGAAAGCGCTTCGCAGATAGAAAAAGTCCCGAACAGTTATCTAGACCTGCCGGGACTGGAATTTTTTAGCCGAAAACTGAAGCTTTAGAGCTCTTCGCCGTATTTTTCAAGGCACTTCTTGAGATGCACCTCTTCTCCGAGATCGTCATAGCATTCAAACGGCTGATGAATCCAGGGGCTGTCCTTGAACGTGATCACGCTGTAATCAGGCTTGAAAACAGAGCAGGCCTTCACCCACAACACGGCAACGCGGATTTCCGTGACTTCCGGATAACACTTGCGAAGATGCGCCACAACGCGGCGGATCGTTTCTCCGGAATCACACAAGTCGTCGACCAACAGAAGCTTCCCCTTGAGCTCCGATACGCCCGTAATGTACTTGGCGATATCAAGATCGTCCTGTACAGTTCCTGCAGCTTCGCGGTAGGAACTCGTGGTCATAATCGCCAGCGGCTTGCCGTAAATACGGCTAAAAAAGTCCCCGGGACGCATGCCGCCGCGCGCGAGGCACAGCAAAGAATCAAACTGCCAACCGCTTTTGGCCACGCGAGCCACAAGGCGTTCGCAAAGTTCAATATAGGTATTCCAATCAAAATGGGCGTGGGTGGTTTCAGCCATGTCTGCTCAATGAATTGTGGGTTTGGTACGTCAAAAGGCGGAGTCCGCTGGGGAAACCGCATTTTTTGCTCCTAATTGCTGTGCGATTTTAACGCAGGGGCGCGCAGAGGTGAAGCTTCTCGGTCAAAACGCCCCTCTGTTCATAGAACTTACGCGAAGGGATCGTTCAAAAGGATCGTTTGGTTGCGATCCGGGCCTGTGGACACGAGAGCGATCGGGCATCCGGCTACTTCAGAGAGTCGCTGCAGATATTTCTGCGCCGAAGCCGGAAGATCTTCCCAACGAGTCACGCCGAATGTGCTTTCGTTCCAGCCTTCGAACTCTTCGTAAACCGGTTCGCAAGCGGCGGCAGCGTCTGCACCATAAGGCATCAGATCGACCCTTTCACCATTAACGGTGTAACCCACACCAAGCTTGACAGTCTTCATGCCGTCGAGTACGTCAAGCTTCATGATGGCGAGCCCAGTGAGACCGTTGATCTGCACAGCGCGGCGAAGTGCGGCACCGTCAAACCAACCGCAGCGACGCGGACGCCCCGTCACAGCACCAAATTCGTTGCCTTTGCGGCGCAGTTCTTCGCCCACTTCATCAAGAAGTTCGGTCGGGAACGGACCGGAACCAACACGCGTGCAGTAGGCCTTGGTGATACCGAGCACGTAGTTCAGGCGATTGGGACCGACGCCGGCACCGGCGCAAGCCGAACCGGCCACCACGTTCGAGGACGTCACAAAAGGATAGGTGCCGTGGTCAATGTCGAGCATCGTGCCTTGAGCGCCTTCAAAGAGGAACTGCTTGCCCTGATCCATCTGCGCATTGAGTTCGGCGCTGATGTCGGTCACGAGCGGACGGAGACGTTCGGCATAACCGAGCGTCTTGGCGATCACTTCTTCGGGATCGAGCGGTTCGGCATGCAGATAATTCTTCAGCGTAAAGTTATGCAGATCCATCACAGCACGCACGCGTTCGGCGAAGCGTTCCGGATCGAACAGATCAGCCACTCGCACGCTGCGGCGAGCCACCTTGTCTTCGTAGGCCGGACCGATGCCGCGGCCGGTCGTGCCGATTTTGTTGGCACCGAGCGCAGCTTCACGGGCGTGATCGAGCGCCACGTGGTAGGGCATGATCAGAGGGGCGTTGCCCGAGACGCGAATGCGCGGTTCTGCATCCACCCCGTGGCTCTTGAGTTCTTCGATTTCAGAGAAAAAAGCTTCGGGAGAAAACACGACGCCGTTGCCGAGATAGCAACGAGATGTCGGATGCATAATGCCCGACGGGATCAAACGCAGAATCGTCTTTGCGCCGTTGATTACGAGGGTGTGGCCGGCGTTGTGACCGCCGTTGAAGCGAACGACACCGTCGACGCGCTCGGTGAGCCAATCGACAACTTTGCCCTTGCCTTCGTCACCCCACTGGGCACCGACTACCACGACATTTTTAGACATTGGGACTCCTTCCATCCGGAATTCAGAGGGCCTTAAGTTCAAAGCCCAAAGAGGTTCTAACTAATTCTTTCGTAATCACAAACTGTTCAAGCACGTCCTCGTCACGCTCGCCGGGCAGCAAGCGCACAACGATATGCCCTTCGTCGCGAAGCTTTTCAACCTGTGCTTCCAGGTCGCGGGCTAGCGGTCCGCGTGCGACAACGGCTTGCGGACGATGCGAAGCCGCCACCTGGAGTCCTGCCAGAGCTCGCAGGTATACGGTAAAGCCGCAGGCCGGCCGCGAACGGCCGAATGCCAAACCAACACCATCATAGCGCCCGCCTCTCAAAACCGCCTGAGCATAATTCGGTATGTTCACCGAGAACGTGATACCCGTGAGGTATTGGTAGCCATGCACGTCACAGAAGTCGACGCTCACTTCGTCGGCACCGCAGATGTTTGCCAGCTCGCGAACTTCCCGCAAAGCTGCCTGAATCTCAGGCTTTTGCGGCAGCTCGCGCTCAAGTATATCGAGAACAGAAACATCTCCGAAAGTCCGAAGCAAAAGCTGCAGAGCCTGCTGCACTTCCGGATCGAATCCGACGGCAGCTTCAGCTAACGCAACCGGATCCTTCATGCGAAGTGCCCGTACCACTCCGTGCACACTTTCGTCTGAAATTCGCTCTCCCATCAATGCGTGCAAAATCGCCATGTGACCGATGTCGATATGTACGACATCAATGCCAAGCTTTTTGAGAGTGCGCACTGCCAACGTCATGATCTCAGCGTCGGCCTCAATACCGCTGGCGCCGAACAATTCAACGCCGGCGACAACAGGTTCGCGGCTTGCCAGTGGGTGCATCGGTCGAGCGTGCAGGCAACTGCCGGCATAACACAGACGACTTACGCCCTTTCGACCCAAAATATGTGCATCGATGCGCGCGCACTGCGGCGTCATGTCGGCACGGATGCCGATTGTTCGCCCCGTCCCCGGATCCATGAATTTGAATGTGCTGTTATCCAAATCGCTGCCGCTGCCGGTCAAAAGAGAATCTACGTACTCCACCATCGGCGGCTGAACCAATTCAAAGCCGTGTACCTTAAAAAGGTCGAGGCATTTGCGTCGCATCGACTCGAGCACGCGAGCTTCGCGAGGCAAAATATCCGCGAAATGCTCCGGAATAAGCCAACTGATCATATGTTTTGAACGCTCTTGTCTAAACGGTCAACCTCATCGGCAAAAGCGCTCCTCCCTTATGAAAATTTATGTTTTTTACGCCTCAGGCTCGTCACTTCCAGTAGAGCGTGATCAGCCAGACTGCCGCCAAACCTCCTGCCACCAGCACCGCAGCAATGCGGACAAGTACGGCATCAGGTAAATCTGCGGCTGTCTTAACTGCCTGCTTCCACTTGGCAGGAGCCACCAACGGCAGAATTCCTTCGAAAACCGCCATGAAGCATAGCGCCAGAACGAGAGTTTTCATTGCCGTCGGCCTGTTTTTTTATTCTCCCTTGGAGTTCTTGAGATAATCAAAGAACTCGCCCGAACCATCAAGAACGATCATATCGGTCGACTTGCCGAAACTCTGCTTGTAAGCTTCGATATTGCGGTAGAACTTTGCAAACTCGGGATTGCGGTTGAAGGCTTCGGCATAAACGGCATTGGCCTGAGCGTCCCCCTCACCCTTGATTTCCTGAGCCTGACGATAGGCCTCAGCAAGAATCACTTCGCGTTCACGATCGGCCTGTGCACGAATGCGCTCGGCTGCCGCTGCGCCCTTGCTGCGTTCTTCACTCGCCACGCGCTTGCGTTCGGCTTCCATACGGCGATACACGGACTCGGAAATTTCCGGCGTGAAATCAACGCGCTTCAAACGCACATCCACAATATCAATGCCGATGTCTTGTACGCGAGCCTGCAACCCCTTCTGGATTTCGTTCATGGCCTTTTCACGTTCGCGGGACGTAATCTCGTTGACCGTTCTGCGGTTGACGGTCTGGTTAAGCACATCGCGCAAAAGAGCCGCCACACGGTCCTCGGCGGCGCGTTCATTGCCGATAAAAGACACCCAGTACTTGCGAGGATCTGCAATACGCCAGCGCACGAAACTGTCGATAAGCAGGTTCTTCTTTTCGCTCGTCTGGACCAAGTCGGCGTTGGGAGCATCCAACGTCAAGATGCGTTTGTCGAGATAAACAATGTTCTGAAGCGGAGCCGGAAGCTTTACATAAAGCCCAGGTTCGCTTTTAACGTCCTTAAGTTCACCCAGAGCAAACACGAGAGCGTATTCGCGCTCGCCCACCGTATAAAGGCACAGTTCGGCGGCACCCACCGCCACCACGGCAGCAACCAAAAGGGAAGTCAGTTTCTGTTTCTTCATAGTGTTCGTTCCCCCTCAAATCAACGGATGCGCTCGCGCGACAAAGTACGAGAGGCCTCCGGCTGCGGGGAGGGTTGAGCAATCGGAGCAGCGGTTACAGCAGTTCCGGCTGCGGCATTGTTTTGAGCTTGCGTCTTGGCTGCCGAAGCGCTTTGCTCAAGCAGCTTGTCAAAGGGCAGATACAGGAGATTGCTCGCGCCCTTGGACTCCACAAGCACCTTCTTGGTGTTGCTGTACACGTCGCGCATCGCGTCAATATAGATTCGATCGCGCGTGACCTGCGGGGCCTTTTCATATTGTTCAAGCACCTTACTGAATCGTTCGGCATCGCCGCGTGCGGTCTCAACCACACGAGCCTTGTAAGCTTCGGCCTCTTGATTCAGACGTGACGCCATACCGCGCGCCACCGGCACCACGGCATTGGCATACGCCTGACCTTCGTTGATCTGACGTTCGCGGTCCTGACCGGCCTTAACGGCGTCATTGAAGGCAGCCTGCACTTGCTGCGGGGGTTGAGCGTTTTGAATGGCAACACTCATTACCTCAATACCCGTCTGATAACGGTCCAACATCGCCTGCATGGCCACCTGGACAGCAGACGCAATTTCCTGCTTGCTTTCAAAAAGCACCGAGTCCATGGTCTTGCGGCCGACCACTTCACGCATAGCCGATTCGGCAGCGTCAAACACGCTGCGGTCCGGGTCGCGACTGCGGAAAAGATAATCCTTGGCAGCATGCGGCTTGATGCGGTACTGCACGTTGAACATGACGTCAACGATGTTTTCGTCGTCGGTGAGCATCAGAGCTTCCTTCAAACGCTGCGTCGTACCGCGCATACCGATTTCGGCTTTACGCACACTCGAAACATCGACAATTTCGACATCCTGCACCGGCCAAGGCAGGCGCCAGTTGATGCCAGGCGCGCTGTCCTGGGTGTACTTGCCAAACGTCGTCACCACGCCGATCTGGCCTTCGGGAACGATGTAGATGCCGCTGGCAAGCCAAGCAATGGCAGCCACACCGATCAGTCCGGCAATACCTCGTACAGAAAACGATTTCGGATCACGTCCGAATCCGCGGCGGGCGCGGGGCGTTCGCGGAGGCGGCGGCGTTTGATGGTCATCCTGACGCCAAGCAGGCTGTTCTTCCTCCCGAGGCGTTTCGTCGTCGCGACGAGACTGCCATGCGTCCTGGCTTTGACGATTGCCTCGAGGATCCTTTTGCCCCCCGAGAATCGAATTGACCATACGGTTGAAATCGTTCCAAAGCTGATCAAGGTCGTTGCCTTCGTTACGGTTGCCCCGACGATCGCTCATATTGTTTCGATCGTTGTCGGAAGCCTGACGATCGGCCTCTTCTCGTCTTCTGTTTTCATCATTCGGATCAGGTTGAGTCTGATCCTGTCTTTGCTGATTTTCTTGTTCGTCATTGCGGGGTTTGTCAGAGCCCGCAGAACGGCCCCATTGCGGGTCATTGAATGACATGGAAGTATCCCTGTTTCCTGATTGTTCTATCGCATTCGATTCGCCCGAAATCCCTGACGGCAGAGACGTCGGGCAACTGTTGCAGTTTAGCATTGAGCCTTGAGGCAACCGAAGGTAAACAACCTTTGTTTAACCGCTTGTTACGAACGCTCACGAAGCGGCCTCAAAAAGCGTTATGACAAGCCCGAACGCTTTCTCAGAGAAGAGCTTCTAGCTCCTTGAGCGCCTCGTCGTCGCTTTTGGCTGACGGTCTCTGATCTTCCCAGAATTCAGGTTCACGCGGCACGCTCGCATTCTCTTCACGAACCTTGGCAGCCTCTTGCGCCAAAACCTCGCGCAACAGATCCAGACCGTCTCCAGTGGCAGCACTCATGGTCACCGAGCGAACCGTTCCGTCGGCATTTCGCTGCACGGCCGGTTCCAATCCAGAAAGATCGCACTTGTTGTAAACCACGATTTGGCGAATGTCGTCGGCGCCGATCTGCTTGAGTACGGTTGCCACCGACGCCATCTGCTCTTCGCGCACGGTACTGGCCGAATCCACAACATGAAGAAGAATGTCTGCGTGAACGGTTTCGTCAAGCGTCGACTTAAAGGCTTCCACCAACTGATGCGGAAGTCCTCGGATAAAGCCCACTGTATCGGAAAGTACTACAGTCTGTTCGTCACTCACCCAACAACGTCGCGCTGTTGTATCAAGCGTGGCAAACAATTGATCCGCAGCATAAGCCTTCTCGCGCACCAAACGGTTAAAGAGCGTTGATTTTCCCGCGTTGGTGTAGCCCACAAGACTCACTGTCGGCGTATCGCCCTTCATGCGGGAGCGTCGTTGCGTATCACGCTGTCGGGAAAGTTTTTTGAGCTGCTCGCGCAACATTTTGACGCGAGCACCAATCATGCGTCGGTCAAGCTCAATCTGCTTCTCGCCGGGACCACCCGTTTTACCAAGACCACCGCGTTGCCTCTCCAAGTGCGTCCAACCGCGAACCAACCGCGTGGATAGATGCTCAAGACGAGCAAGCTCCACCTGCAGTCGCCCCTCTTTGCTCTTGGCACGGCGACGAAAGATTTCGAGAATCAGTTCGGTACGATCAAGAACAGGAAGTTCGGTGACGTTAGCAATGTTGCGCTGTTGCGCAGCCGACAGTGCTGCATCGAAAACGATGCAGTCGGCACGGGCGCCTTTGGCAAGCATTTTGATTTCTTCGATCTTGCCGCTGCCCAAGTAGGTTGCAGGATCAGGCTTATCGCGTCGGGCCTGAATGAGCCCCACGGGTTCGAGATTGTCGGAACTTACGAGCTCGGTGAGTTCTTCGCCGGCATCGAAATGTCGTTCTCGGCCGACTGCAACCGTCACAAGAAAAGCGCGGGCTGCCTCAGCTTCCCGCGCGCTGTCAAATTGAAATTTTGTCAACTCAGTTGAGAACCTCGCGGGGTTCTGATTGCTGAATGATTAAGGAAGAACCGTACCGGTGTTCGGAATGCTTACGGGACGAGTTGGAACGACCGTGCTGATGGCATGTTTGTAGACCATCTGCGTAACCGTGTTGCGAAGCAAAACAACGTACTGATCAAACGATTCGATCTGCCCCTGCAACTTTATGCCGTTAACAAGATAGATCGAAACCGGAATGTGTTCTTTACGAATCGCGTTCAGAAAAGGATCCTGAAGAAGCTGTCCTCTGCTTGCCATTTTGTATTCTCCGTCACGTCCGGCCCTGCTGCGACGACCTCCCTGTCGAGAAAAGCACTGAACCGGGACATGAAAATTGTTGTTGTGTTGTTATCAGCACACAGACGAACAGCACCAGTCGTTCGTCTGAATGGACTGCTACCAATCTAAAAAGAAGCGGCTGTTATAAAAAGCGCAAGCCGCCCAATGCATCGTAGTGCAGATTGTATCCGCAAGACAGAACGTTTTGGCTCAAAATGTGCGCAAAATGTTGCTGTCCTCGTTCTTTTTCGCAAATCACCCGTGAAAAAGAACGAATCCAGCAATCACTTCTTCTTTTCGTCCTCGGCGTATGGATTGCGATTGGTCTTCAATTCCACACGCAAAGGCGTCCCCGCCAAATTAAACGCATCGCGGAAAACGCCTTCCAAATAGCGCTTATAGCTGTCGCTTACTGCGTCGAGACTGTTGCCGTGAATGACAATCACGGGCGGGTTCATCCCGCCCTGATGCGCATAGCGCAGTTTCGGACGGGTGCGGCCGACACGCGGAGGCTGTTGCTGCTCCACTGCAGCCATCATCACGCGTGTCAAACGCGGCGTCGAGAGCTTGGCAAAGCTCGCAGCATGAGCGTCTTTGACGGCCTTCATCAGATGATTAAGACCGTTGCGTTTCAATGCTGAAATGTGAATGAATCGAGCCCAGCGCAGGAAGTGGAACTTGCGCTCAATATCAAGATCAACCATCGAGCGCTTGTAGCTATCAACACCGTCCCACTTGTTAACAGCAACCACGAGTGCACGGCCCGCTTCAAGAGCATAGCCTGCAATCTGAGCGTCCGAAGCGGCAATGCCTTCGGTGGCATCGAGCACCAAAATGCAGACGTTGCAGTCTTCGATGGCCTGCAACGTCTTCACGACCGAGAACTTCTCGACCGCTTCAAACACACGCCCCTTGCGACGCAAACCCGCCGTATCAATCAGCCGGAACGGAATGCCGTCGGCTTCGAAGTCAACCTTAATGGCGTCGCGCGTCGTTCCCGGCATGTCGTAAGCAATCAGGCGATCTTCCCCCAAAAGCGCATTGGCAAGCGTGGATTTACCCACATTGGGACGGCCAGCCAGGCAGACTTTAATGCGTTTGGGAGCGTCAGGACTCTCTTTTTCCTCTTGCTCGGGCCGATTAAATTCCTCGGGCAGTTCGCCCAAGACCTTTTGCATGAGCGGCAACACGCCGTGGCCGTGTGTAGCCGAAATACGAATCGGCTCTCCCAGACCAAGTTCATAAAACTCGGCGGCATGTTCGGTAGCCAATCCTTCACACTTGTTGACCGCAAGGTAAACAGGACGCTGACAGGTACGCAAACGCTGCATGATGCGTTCATCGTGCGGAGTCAAACCGGCACGTGCGTCAGTGACAAAAATCACCACATCGGCTTCGGCAATAGCCGCTTCAGCCTGGTCGGCCATTTCGCGGACAATCCCTTCAGACTTTACGGGTTCAAAACCGCCCGTGTCCACGACAATGTATGGACGGGGGCCCACACGCCCCTGACCGTACTGCCGATCTCGGGTCAAGCCCGGGAAGTCGGCCACGATCGCGTCGCGGCTGCGGGTCAAACGGTTAAAGAGCGTCGACTTGCCGACATTCGGACGTCCGACGAGAGCGACAACAGGAAGCATAAAAATCGGTCTTGCGGTTACTTGGTAACGGTAATGTAGGAAATCTGACCTTCATCGGTCTGGAATATCGCGCCCTTGCCCATGGAAATCGGAGGCACGCGCACGGCGCCGCTCACAGACGTGCGGCCGACAAACTTACCTGTCTTAGGATCCAGGAAGTGCACCACGCCGTCGTAGTCGCCAACGGCAATCACGTCATCCAAAACTGTAACAGCAGAGGGAGAGCGCCACAAAAGGGCGGAATTCTGCCAGACAAGTTCTCCCGTTGCATAGTCGTAGGCGTTAATTTCGCCGCGTGCCGTTGTCACATAAACACGGCCGCCATCAGTCACAGGACCGCTCACAGCGTCAACAGCAGCACGCCACAACGGACGACCGTCTTTGGCACTGATGCAAAGGATGCCGCCCTGGAAAGCCGCAGCGCACATCATGTTCTGGTCCACCAAGGGAGTACCGACGACGTCGCACAAACGTTCAACTTCCGTGATGCCCTTGGGCTGAGCAACAACAATGTCGAAAATCGTTTTGCCCTGACCGTCGAGAGCTAGCAGACGTCCGTTGGCCTGACCGACCAGAATACCGGCAGGTGAAAAGCGCATCTGAGAGGCAGCGCGCACGGTAAGAGCCGGAACCTGAGACTGATAGCGCCAGCGGCGTTCGCCGGAAGTAGCATCAAAAGCCGTGATACGGGTGTCGGCCGTACGCACAATCACAAAGCCCGCACCGACAAGCGGCGGAACACTCATTTCAGAGGATAAACGAGCGCTCCAAAGTTTCTTGCCGGTGGCATCAAACACTTCAACTTCACCCTTGACAGTACCAACGGCCACGAACTCACCGTCACTGCCCACGCCTGCAGAAATTTCCGCATCCGTTTCTACGGCCCACTCTTCCTCACCCGTCTTCGGATCAAGTTTGTAGAGCGTGTTGCCGCCGGCAGTGTAAAGTCCGGACTGCGTCAAAAACGGCGTTAAAAGACCGGTGACACTGCTGCCGACAGACTGAGACCAGACGCGGTCGGAAGACACGAGTTCGTTGATACTCTCGAGCTCGGCGGGTTCATGCGAAGTCGAGCTACAGCCGACCAGAGCCAAACCGCACACTGCCACCATCGTCAGCACAACACGTTTGAATTTGATGTTCACGAGCACACTCCCGTTTGCGAAGCGACGCTACAAATTCTCGCCGGCGCCCCTTCAAAAACTAGATTGATTTTTAGGACTTCTTTTCCGGCAAAGCCTGAATCTTGAGACTCAGCAAGGCAAGAAGTTCGCCGGAAGCGCGGTCACGCTCCAGAGCGTCTTCCCAGCATTTGCGAGCGCCTTCCACGTCGCCCAAAGCCAGAAGAACATCACCTCGGCGATCCAACACAAGCGGCATCTGCGCCTGTGCCGGATCAATGGCGTCAATGGCTGCCTTGGCTTTATTAGCATCCTTAGCGTCAAGTTCAACTCCGGCCAAACGTACACGCGCAACAGTCGCGTATTCGGGATGTCCGCCTTCGTTAATTACCCAGTTAAGGGCCGCACGGGCAGCGTCAAGATTGCCCGCCTTCTGTTCGACGTTGGCCTTCATGAGAGCTGCCAGCGAAGCAAAAACATGGCTCGAATATTCCTTCATCAAGCCGTCGGACAGAGAACGAACGTTTTTCTCGTCGTTTTGCACGTAGGCATTCTGAAGCTGTACGTACGCCACCGTTGCCTTGCCACCCTGATAGCGCTTGTACCAATGCCAGCCGTTGTATCCGGCAAAAGCCAAACAAATCACGGTGATGCAACTCAATGTGAGGTTACCCCACTTATCCCACCAAGCCTTAAGTTGTGCAAGGGACTCTTGTTCTTCTAAATCGTATGCCATAGGTGCAATTACTTTCCGATGTTGCGAGCCTCAAAAGATAGGCTCAAAAAACGCATCTGTACTCAAAGCGCCGCTGTAGGTCGAACCAAATGCAGCGCAAAACAATAGACTATTGTAGCGACTTGAAGGACGCCTTAATTGAAATCGCCTTCCTTGGTCGAACCGAAAATTTCTGAAAGCGACTCAATACCAATCGTCATCTGTTCGGCAAACTGCTGGTTGCCCTGCGCGTCGCGCAATCTCTTGATGGCGACCTGACCGGCGTTGACCTCGTTTTCTCCGCAGACCACAGCCCACTGAGCGAGAGACTGGTCGGCGCGCTTCATACTCGACTTAAAGGAAGTGCTGCCGGCATGCACAATCACTCTGTGACCTGCATCGCGCAACTGTTCACCGATTTGCCGCGCCACCAGCTCCGTATGCCCGCCTTGGTGCACCACATAAATTTCGCAGGACGCCACAGGCGTATCGCCGCCGGCGGCACGGACAAGTTCAATCACGCGTTCAGCACCAATGGCAAAACCGGCAGCGGGCGTCGCCCGGCCCCCAAGTATCTCAATCAAAGGATCGTAGCGACCACCGCCGCAGATTGTTCCCTGACTGCCGAGCTGATCCGTCACCCATTCGAAAACCGTGTGGTTGTAGTAGTCCAGTCCACGCACCAAGCGGGGATTGATCGTATATTCGATGCCAAGGGCCTGCACGCCCGCTTCGAGAGTCCCAAGGAATCGACGGGAGTCCTCTCCGAGGAAATCAAGCAGACGCGGTGCGGCTTCCACCATCGCCTGCATATCCGGGTTTTTCGTATCGAGGATTCGGAGAGGATTGGTTTCAAGACGGCGACGGGCGTCTTCGTCAAGTACGTCGTAATTATCTTTGAGATAAGCAACCAGAGCCTCGCGGTGACGCGCACGTTCTTCAGTCGCACCAAGACTGTTGAGCTGCAAGCTTGCCTTGATGCCGAGATTCTTCCAAAGACGGGCCGTCAGCGAGAGCAGTTCGATATCCACATCGGGCCCGGCAAAGCCCAATGCTTCGCAACCGAATTGGTAGAACTGGCGATAACGGCCGCGCTGAGGACGTTCGTGGCGGAACATCGGGCCGAAATACCACAGACGTTGCGGTGCGTTGTAAGTGATATTGTGCTCAATGGCGCAACGACACACGGCGCTTGTGCATTCCGGACGCAGAGTAAGCTGTTCGCCGTTCATCGAATCGGTGAAGGAATACATTTCCTTTTCAACGATGTCGGTGGCCTCCCCCACACCACGGGAAAAGAGACCCGTTGCCTCAAGAATGGGCGTACGAATCTGGCGGTAACCGTAGCTCGCCGCCACGGAACGCGCCGCATCCTCAAACTTTTCCCATACATCGGCATCTTCGGGCAACATATCGTTCATGCCCTTGATCCCGGTAATTTTGATTTTTGCCATTGTTCTGTCCTTGTTCTTGTCTGTATTCACTACGCGCTGCGGTGTCTGACCTTGCTTATCTGCCACCCCAACGCTCAGCCACGTACGCTTCGATCATGGCCTTGAATTCGTTCATGATGTCATCCCCCTTTAGGGACGCTTTCTTGACACCGTCGCAATAGACGGGAGCAACCGGCGATTCTCCGCGTCCCGGAAGACTGATACCGATATCTGCGTTGCCGCTCTCACCCGGTCCGTTGACCACACAGCCCATCACTGCCACCGTCATGGCCTCAAAACCCGGGGCCGTCTGTCGCCATTGCGGAGTCTTTTCACGCAGAAATTCCTGTGTCTGCGCTGCCAATTTTTGGAAAAGATCGCTTGATGTTCTGCCGCAGCCCGGGCAGGACACCACCAGAGGAGAGAAGTGCCGCAACCCCATGCTCTGGAGCAGTTCCTGAGCCACATAGACCTCTTCTTCCCTGGCCTTTCCGGGAGCAGGCGTAATCGAAATGCGAATCGTGTCGCCGATACCTTCGGACAACAACACCGATAACGCCGCCGAGCTCGCCACGATGCCCTTAGTTCCGCCTCCCGCTTCCGTTAGCCCCAGATGCAAGGCCCAGGGAGCCAGCTTAGAGAGTGAGCGGCATACAGCCACTAGATCCTGCACATCGCTTACTTTCGTCGAGAGTACGATGCGATCGGCAGGAAGGCCAAGATCCACGGCTTTTAGCGCACTCTGATGCGCACTCTGCACAATCGCATCCAACGTCACCGCACGAACTGAGCGAGGCTGACCGGCCCCTCGATTGGCTTCCATCAGCTGCGAAAGCAATTCCTTATCAAGCGACCCCCCGTTTACGCCGATGCGAACCGCCTTGCCGTTATCGATGGCAATACGGATCATCGTTGCAAAGTTGTCATCGTGCTTGGCACCCTTGCCCACGTTGCCAGGATTGATACGGTACTTGGAAAGCGCTGCGGCACAAGCCGGATAGTCCGTCAACAATTTGTGGCCGTTGTAGTGAAAGTCTCCTACAAGCGGCACATAAAATCCCTCGGCATCAAGCTGCGCGCGAATTTCGGGAACGGCCAGAGCTGCTTGAGGCGTATTTACCGTCAAACGCACCAATTCGCTGCCGGCTCGGGCAAGTGCTTTCACCTGTTCGACCGTATCGGCCACATTTTCGGTTGCGGTATTAGTCATTGACTGGACCACAACCGGCGCTCCTCCTCCCACTGTCACCGTAACGGGACCGTTTTGAATCTTGACGGCATGCGTTTTGCGTCTGGGCTGCCAAACAGCGTCAGAACATTTGTCCGGGTACACGGGAATCGTCTTGTCGGACATTTCGGGAATCCTTTATTGAAAGACTCGGTCGTCAGACGCGGTCTTTTTGCTGTTCGGGCAGGATGCCAAAAGCGCGCTTTTGCTCAAGCAGACGTTCGGCTCGCCGCGTTCTGTCCTTGACTTCGCCGGCAAGCTGACCGCAGGCTGCATCTATGTCGTCGCCTCGCGTCTTGCGAATCGTCGTGACAATGCCCGCATCGTTCAAAATCTTGGCAAAAGCAAGCACCGTCTCTCGCTCCGGACGCTTGAGGTCAGAGTCCGGGAACGGATTGAACGTGATCAGATTGAATTTGCAGGGCACAGTACGTACCAACTCGATCAGCTCACGCGCATGTTTAGGCTGATCGTTGATGCCGCCGAGCATCAAATATTCAAACGTGATGAAGTCACGCGGTGCCACCTTGAGGTAGCGTCGGCATGCCGCCATCAGGTCTTCGAGCGGATGCTTCTTATTGACCGGCATGATCATGTCGCGCAAAGCGTCATCAGGCGCGTGCAGACTCACAGCGAGAGCCACGGGCACCTCGGAGCCGAGTTTGTCGATTTGGTTGACGAGACCGGACGTGGAGACCGTCACGCGGCGACGCGACAGACCGTAGCCGTTGTCGTCAAGGAAAAGCCGCAGCGCAGGAATCACGTTGGAGAGATTCTGCAGCGGTTCACCCATGCCCATCAGCACCACATTGCTGATAATGCGATCGTTGGGATCGGTTACACCGGCCTCCTTACGCAGCGTGCGCTCGGCGTGCCACAGCTGACCGACGATTTCGGCGGTAGTGAGATTGCGGTTAAAACCCTGCTTGCCCGTCGAGCAGAACAGGCACCCCATGGCGCAGCCGGCCTGCGTAGAAATGCACAGCGTGCCGCGGTCGTCTTCAGGAATGAACACCGCCTCCACAGCGTTTCCGTTGCCCACATCAAAGAGCCACTTGCGGGTGCCGTCGGCCGAATGCTTGACGGTAATGACGGGCGGCGCTTTGATGTAGGCCAAGTCATGCAACTTGGCCCTGAAGCTCTTGGCCAGATTGCTCATTGCGTCAAAGTCGTCCTCGCAGTGCCTATGCATCCAGCGAGAAAGCTGAATGGCACGATAAGGCTTTTCTCCGAGTGCGGCGCACCACGCCTTGATCCCCTCAACATCAAAATTAAGGAGATTCACGCGCTCCGTCACCTGGCTTTGATTTTCTTGCATAGTGTCAATCCGGCCTTGCTTTCAACTTCTGATTAACGCGAGCAGATGGCGAGCGTCGGGAAGAAGTAAGCCACTTCGACGGCAGCCGTTTCAGGAGCGTCGGAACCGTGAACGGCGTTAGCGTCAATGCTTTCGGCAAAGTCAGCGCGGATCGTACCCTTTTCGGCCTTCTTTGGGTCGGTGGCACCCATCAGCTGACGGTTCTTAGCAATGGCGTCTTCGCCTTCGAGAACCTGAATCATCACGGGGCCGGAGGTCATGAAGTTAACGAGATCGTTGAAGAAAGGACGTTCCTTGTGAACAGCGTAGAAGCCTTCGGCTTCGGCGCGAGAAAGCTGACGCATCTGAGCAGCGACGATCTTAAGACCGGCGTTTTCAAAACGGGTGTAGATCTGACCGATCACATTCTTGGCGACGGCATCGGGCTTGATGATGGAAAGAGTGCGCTGAATAGCCATTTGATTCTCTTGGTGTGAAAAAAAAGTAAAGAAAGAGTCCGCCATTGCAGCAGACCCGCATTCGTGAGAGACAACGTCGAAAAGCGGCTTGACCGCCCCGAAACGAGCCTCTAAAAATTCAACGCGCGATTTTACCATGCAAGGCACCCCTCCTTCTTTAATGCAAACGGAGCGGTTGCACATTTTTTCGATTTTCTCAACTACAGAAGTCTCTGTTGCCGTTCGTTTGGAATGCTCGAAAGGAAAAAATGCTTTTTCTTTTTGTCCCTCATCTAAGGACAAAGTTACACATTGGTTCCGTTATACATTAACCTACTCTTTGGTAGAGAAAAAAATTCAAATCAAGTCATTTTGTAATTTTCGGATTTTTTTTGCATTCTCCAGCCTCAATGCCTCACAAACAGCTTTTGCTCTTGTATACTCCCCGCGATCTAATTCACAAAGAGACTCATTTAGATCATTTTTTAATATCGCATACCCAGGAGCGAAAAAGTGGATAACGATTTCAAAACCCTCTACAACACCCTGCGCGCTGAGCAGGATGCACTGAAGGCAAAAATGCAGTCCGCAAAAGGCGACGCCATCAAGCATGTGCAGGAACTGATCGACGCCTTTCAAATTCAGAGTTATGATCTGAAGTTTGAAGACACTCCGTCTTCTTTCCGTGAAACTCCCGTTCGTCGCCGCGGCCCCGCCCCCATTAAGTACCGCACCCCCACCGGCATCGAATGGACTGGTAAAGGCAATATGAAACGCGAGTTCCGTGACTATCTTCTCTCTCAGGGCTTGACCGTGGAAGACAAGGATCTGTTCCTGACGCCTGAATTTCAGAAGTAAGATTTCACACTGAATTTTGCTTCGACAGTCTCCAGCAAGAGACATTTGCCCAAATAAAAGAGGAGCGCAAAACACACGGTTTTGCGTTCCTCTTTTATTATTCAGCAAAGTAAAGTTGCTGCTATCGAGTCACTTTACTGGCCGTTTTGACAAGTCACATCCATTCGAAAACACATCGAACAAACACCATACCAATTTTCGATTCGAAATTAGGCACCTCAAAGCGACATATTTCCGTTTCACCCCATCACATCTTTTCAAGCCAATTCTTCCGCTTCGCCCGGTTCGAGCACGGCAATGCTTTCAACGTGGGCAGTGTGCGGGAACATATTCATAACACCTGCCGCACGCACATGCCAACCGCCTTCATGCTTGAGAATGGCGCAATCACGTGCAAGCGTTGCCGGGTTACAAGAGACGTACACCACACGAGAAGGACGTTTTTTCGTGGCCGCAAGCGTCTGAGCAAGCGCCTGAGCACCTTCACGCGGAGGATCAATAAGCACGCGATCAATACCGCCCATTTTTTCCCAAAGCGCATCCCAATCGTCCGTTGACCAGGTAAAGAGATTGCGCGCGACAAAAGTCGTCTTTTGAGCCAAACCGTTGGCGGCCGCCCCCGCACGTGCGCGCTCGACCAGAGCCTCGCTGCCTTCAATGCCGGTTACATATTCGGAACGGCGCGCAAGCGGAAGAGTGAAATTCCCCAGGCCGCAGAAAAAATCGGCTACGTGGTGTTCGGGCTTCACATCGAGCAATTCAATGGCTCGGCCAACCATTTCACGATTGACGCGATGATTGACCTGCGTGAAGTCCGTCGGCTTGAAGCTGATGGCAACGTCGAACGCCTCAAGCTTGAGCTTGAGACGATCTCGCGCTTCCGGGTGCATCGGATAGGCTGAGTCGGGCCCCTTAGGCTGCAACCAAATATCAACATTTTGAGCTTGCGCAAACGCTTCGATTTTTTCCGTGTCTTCGTTGGTAAGCGGCTCGAGAATGCGCAGCACGAGCGCCGTGTGACCGTCACCGTCAACCGCCACTTCGATTTGCGGCAGACGTTCGGCAATCGTAAGACTGCCCACGAGATCACGCATGGCGGGAAGCATATCGGAAACTTTCTGCGGCAGAATGCGGCACTCTGTCATGTCGGCCACATAACTCGAACTTTTTTCATGGAAGCCCACCAAAATGCCGCCCTTTTTGGCGACATTGCGCACCGTCAGGCGAGCACGGTGACGATAGCCCCAGAATTCGCCCACGATCGGAGGCAAGAGACTCTCAGCAGTCACCTTGCCGATGTGCCACAGGGCGTCAATCAGAACGGTTTGCTTGAAGTCAACCTGGGCACGTGCGTCCAGATGTTGCATCACGCAACCGCCGCAAGTTCCCGGTCCGATACCGAAGTTGGGGCAAGCCGGTTCGACGCGCAGATCGGAAGCGCTCAAGATTTCCTTCACAATGCCGACTTCATAGCTCGGTTTGTTGCGAATCTGCTCATAAGTAACGGTTTCTCCGGGCAAAGCACCCTGAATGAAGACGACCTTACCTTCACGACGCGCCACGCCTCTGCCTTCGGCATCAAGTTTTTCCACCTGCGCTTCAAAAACAGGGCGTACTTTTTCCTTGCGGGAACTCATTGTTGGGGTTTCCTTCTCGTTTGTGGAGTCTCAATTTCGGAAAGAATCGCCCCGCACAACTGATTGCCGGGGCGACAGAAGTTTTTTTGTTTCGATCCGGTTACTTCTTTTGCAGATAAAGCATCGGATTGAGAGGTTGTCCGCCTTGACGCAGTTCAAAACGCAACTTTTCTACGCCTGAACTGCTCTCGCCGACTTCTGCGATCTTCTGTCCGGCTCGCACGCTTTCGTTCAAACGAACCAGCACCTTACTCAGATTGCCATACACGGTCACAACCGGAGCCGTAGGCTTGCCCGGCAGGCGAATGTTATGACGAACCAAAACAAACTGACCGTAGCCGTCGTTGTTGTTGCCAATGTAATGCACCGTGCCGTCGAGAACTGCCATCACAGGTGATCCCTTATCGGCACCAATGTCAATACCGAGCGTCCCCGTTCGGTTGAAGTCGGCGATCACTTCGCCTTCAACAGGCCAACGAATTTCAATGTCGCCTCGCGCGGCAGCCTGGCGTTGCTGTTCTTCTTCAGCAATTTTGCGCTCGGCAACCTGTTGTGGCGTTTCAGGACGCTTGGCCGTTTCAACGGTCGGCTCAGTCGCAATAGCCTCCCCTTCCGTCACCGTGGCAGCAGGAGCGGTCGATTGGCTACCGTCCTCACGCGAAACGGGGATCTGTAGCTCGCGTCCCAGAGAAAGCTGCGTGGGATCCTGCACGTCGTTTAACAGCATCAGTTCGCGAGGATTGACTCCATAGCGCATGCTGATGTTGTAAATCGTGTCGCCCTGCACCACAACATGCGTGCGGCCGCTTGCTTGCGGCGTTGGTTCAGTTGTCAAGTGACGGGGCTGAAACGTACCCTCCGAGGGAACCGGGACCGAATGAGCTTCGGTACTTTCCACCGGAACCGAAACTTCCGGGGAAGGCGTACTGCGATCTTCTATCGGCGCTGAAATATCAACCGACGAACATCCGGCCAAAAACATCAAGCCGCAAAGGGCGGCTAAACCACGCATACGCATTGTTCTTTGCTCCTCTCTTGCCGTTGCGTCTCAGTGTATCGATGCACTTCAACGGCTTCTTCTCTCTTGTTTTCCCGCATCGCTTTCGCCTTGAACTGCCGATAGGGGCGTCCTTCGGACAAAAGCCGCTTATTTGTTTGATTCTAGCGATAAGCTTCGACAAAAGACGGCAAGATCGCGTTTTTTAGATTTCTTTTACAAAACGAACCGCAATGACCTCTGACAATCAGAGGAGAGGCTCAAAGATTTCCTTCGACAAGCTGACGGGCTTTCTCAATCTGTTTGTGACTCGTAAGGTCAATTTGCAAGGGAGTCACGGACACAAAGCCGTGTTGCGTTGCCCAGAAATCCGTGCCTTCACTTGCGTCACGCGGCTTGCCGGCCGCACCAAGCCAATAAATCGGCATGCCGCGGGGATTGATTTCGTCAATCATGCGCTCGGCACAATGGCGACGTCCCAAACGTGTCGTGTGAATGCCCTGCATCGCGTGAAGCGGGAGATTGGGCATGTTGACATTCAAAAGAATCGGTTCAGCGGGATTCTTCTCACGGCGCGTCAAAAAACGTTCGACGATTTTTCCTGCCATGGCTGCGGCAGAAGGCAATTCGGCCCAACCTTTGTCAATCTGACTGAAAGCAATGGAGTCAATGCCAAAGATGTAGCCTTCGATGGCCGCGGCAACCGTGCCCGAATACATCGTGTCGTCACCCATGTTGGCGCCGCAGTTAATGCCGGAAACCACAAGGTCAGGCCGATCGTCCAGAAGACCGGTCAGCGCCAGATGTACGCAATCCGAGGGAGTCCCGCTTACGACGAAAACATCTTCGGAAGCGTTCGTCACGGTAAGCGGCTTATTGAGCGTGAGCGCGTTGCTCGAGCCGCTGTGGTTGTGTTCGGGCGCAATGATGGAAACGCGGCCGAATCGGCGCATTTCATTGGCCAGCGCATTGATACCCGGTGCCATGTAGCCGTCGTCATTGCTGATGAGAATATGCATTCGTCAAAACGTCCTTCTTGGGCCTCTTTTTGAAAGAGCGGCATTGTACTGAGAATCGCACTGAAACTGTATGCAGCGCCTCGCAACCGTTGCAATCAGTTCAGTGTCTTGCCGCTTGACTCAGGCACCGGAAGCACTTCGATGCCTTCTTCGAGAAGTTTTTCAGCTTCTCGCAGCGTGCATTTGCCTTTGACAAGGCGCCTTTTGGATTCACCTCGCTTCATGCGACGCGACTCTTCGGCGAAGTTTTCACCAACATCTTCAGCCCTGTCGGCAACTTTGCGAATTTCCGTCATCAGAGCTTCGCGCGCTTCCTGAACCTTGCGGTGCAATTCATCCTGTGACTTATCATCTGTCTTGACTGCCGCAAGCCGCGAAGCGCTCGGCACTTTCCTGACATCAGCCGTATCACATATTGGACAGCGCACCAGACCGTCGGCAAGCTGACTTTGCATTTCCTCGACAGAGGCAAAACAACCTTCAAACTTGTGTCCGTTGCAACAACAAAAGTCAAAAAACTTCAGCGGCATAATCGTCAGTGCGCAGTTTTTTCTGCGTCATCGCTTGCGGTACGATCCACATGAATATGCTCGTGCACGGCGCTCGCTTCGGTTAACCGATGCGTTTCTTCATGCAAGGGCTGCAATATTAGGTACGACACGGCAACACCCGCCAAAACGGCCGTCAGTACCCCGACGGGCAGTTTAGACTGCTTCGCATCACTCAGGTGCATCAGTTCCGGCAGCAAAATGGCAAGTACTACAAAAATAAAACTTGCCGCCGACACCAGCATGGCGTATCCGATAAGCCAGTTGAGAACCGACAAAACGGCCCAGCCAGCAATGCCGCCCAGTACGCAAGCTAAGGACGCGGCAAAGACATAGATAGCCGCACGTCTTTTTTCGATGCCCGCCTGCATCAGAATTACGATCTGACCGATCACCTGCGGCAGTTCGTGCGCCATTACAGCCCCCGCCACAATCCAGCCGCTTACCGCATCAATCGAAAAGGCGGCCGCTACCAAAACGCCATCGACAAAGCTGTGGCAGGCTGTACCCGCCAATAACACAGAAACTTGTGCACCGTTTGAGCGGCAGCAACTGTCTTGCACCACCCGCGTCCCGCCCCCCAAAAGCACGGGAACGGGACGTATTTTGACGTCTCCGTGGGAATGTCCCCCCAGCGCTGAAAAGAAACACTCCAAAAGCATGAAAAAGACAAACGCTCCGAGCAAAACGCCACCCGCCAAATGCGCGTCAATGCCCGACTCCACCGCTTCAGGAATCAGATGCGTACAGGCAATCGTCAGCAAGAGCCCGGCCGCAAAGGCTGCAACAAGATTGCCGTATCGCGAAAAAATGCGAAACGACAGCACGGCCGCAAGTCCCACAGCCAGTACGCGGCTGAGCAGGTTGGCAAGAACGATGAGAAAAAGCGTAGTCATCGGAAGGCGTCAAACTCGCAGCAGAATTCGAAAATCGTAGGAAAACGTATCCAAGACGTTACTGAAGGTGTCTGTCCGGTCGAAATCCGAAGCGCAACATTGCCCGTCGCCCCTCGGTCCAAGGTGCTGAATTCTAACCAAGTTTAGGTATTCTCCGCACTCCTGCGCCTGATACATCTTGTTGCGTTCAGCCCTAAAAAGTTTCAGCAACTTCTTTCGCACTCCCGTAGAGTTCGCTTCAAGGTCAATGGCAAGCGATTCCCGTTGGTTTTGACCTGTCTCCTTTGGTTTGATTTGTTGTTTCGGCGGAATAGCTTTTGCTTTTCCGCCTTTTTTTCTTAGCGATACCTAAGCAAGAACTCAGACCAGCCGATTACAATTCGGACCACGTTTAATCCCACGTACGAAAGGTTTTATCTGATGAACCACGGTATCAAAGCGCTCGCACTGAGCGCCGTCCTGTGCGCCGCCGTTACAGGCTGCACCTCCACTACGGCTTCGAAGGCCGAGCCTGTTGCACTTGAAAACACCAACTGGATGCTACCGCTGCCCGAAAAGTCCGACTGCGACACTCCGCCTGTTCTGGAGTTCCTCTCCGGCAATCGTCTGGCCGGCGATCTGGGCTGCAACCGCGCCTCGGGTTCGTTTCAGTTTGATGGTCACAACATCCTCTTTGACAAGATCGCGACCACGCGCCGTATGTGCGGTCCGGAATTCATGAAGCTCGAAGATCAGATGCTCACGATTCTGCGCGATGCCCGCACGGTGGAAATGACCGACAAAGGTCTCACCTTCTTTGATGCCAACGGCAAAGAAATCCAGACTCTGGTCCCCGAAGTCGCCGGCGCCTGTTACTGATAACCGCATTCACCCGATTTTGAACAGCCGCAAGTGTTCACGGAACGCCTGCGGTTTTTTTACGAACAAAAATTCGCCATCACTTTTGTGAATAACGGTTAAGATTGCGCCATAGCCGCTTTTCGTTCCCCGATTTCTGCGACATGCTTGACGTCAATCTGATCTTTTCTCGGCCCGGTTTCTCGCTTTCGGCCGCATTTACGTTACACGCGGGCGGCATCACGGTGCTACGCGGCGACTCCGGTTCAGGCAAGACAACGCTTGCCGACCTTCTGTCCGGCGCCATCGCTCCGCAAAAAGGACAGATCATCTCTGACGGAGATATCTGGTTCGATGCCGCCTCAGGCATCAACCGTCCGCCTCAAGAACGCGAAATCGGCTTCGTATTTCAGACTCATCGGCTTTTTCCGAACCTCACCGTCGAAGAAAACATTCGTTTCCCCGTTCTGTTCGGCAACCGCAAGCCGTTATTGGCATTTGACGAACTTGTAAATCTTCTCGGCATAGAAAAGCTTCTCCTCCGTCATCCCGCCACACTTTCCGGCGGAGAAAGCCAGCGAGCGGCTTTGGCCCGCGCACTGATGGGCGCAAAGAAACTGCTCATTTTCGACGAACCGCTCGCAAGTCTCGACCCCAAACGCCGCGAAACGTTCATGGATTACATCGAGGCCACCGAAAAACGCATCGGAATTCCTGTTCTCTACATCACACACTCTGAGCACGAAACAGAACGATTGGCCTCACGTTTGCTCTACATCGAGGACGGCGTCATCAGGGACAAACCTGGCAACACCTCCCGCCTCGACAACAATTCCCACTCTCGGAGGACTTTCCAATGAAACTTAACCTGACTGTTGCGGCCTTGGCCGCAGGGACTTCTCTTCTTTTTGCCGGTACAGCTGCAGCCGAAGTTACCGTAACCACGGGGGCGGGCTACGTTAAGATGGTTCAAGCTCTTGTTGACGCTTATCAGAGCCAAACTCAAGCCAAAGTCGGCACGGCTTTCGGCGGCAACATCGGTCAGATGCTCGCCCAAGTACGCGAAGGCGGTAAAGTCAATCTCGTGATTTCGGATGCCACGAGTCTGCAGAAGTTCTCCAATGAACTCAAAGAACTCAAGACCGGCGTCAAACTCGGCGACACGCCTCTGATTCTTGCCTGGCGCAAAGGCATCGTTCTGACCGGTCCCGAAGATCTGGACAAAAGTGATGTCAAGCGCGTGGCCATGCCAGATCCGAAAGCGGCCGTCTATGGACGCGCCGCCAACGAATATCTGGCAAGCAGCGGCTTGGACAAGAAACTCGGTGATCGCGTCAACATTGCTTCCACCGTTCCGCAGGTCATGAGCTACGTCGTGCGCGGAGAAATGGACGCAGGTTTCGTGAATCTTGTTGCTGCGCGCGGCAACAAGGATAAAATCGGCGGTTTTACAGCCGTCAAGGACGGCTACAAACCCGTTTTGATGACCGCTGTCCCTGTGAAGGACTTGAAGGCTTAGGACAAAGCCGATGTGGAAGCCTTCATGGCATTTCTGGCCTCTGACAAAGCCACACCGATTTTGAACAAGTTCGGTGTCGTCCGCTGATTTGTTTTCGGCTGACGATCGAAACGGGGCGCGCGCTTGATCCAAACGCTTTTGACACCGCTGCAGGAACTCCGGACAGTCCTGTCTGCGCCGGGAATTCTCGGTGCACTCTGGCTCACGGCTCAGACCTGTCTTATTGCAGGCATCGGTTTTGCCATTTTCGGCCCGATGCTCGCGTGGTGGTTTGCGCGCCGTCCGACAGCTTTCTCGCGCATCGCTTCGTTTCTTACCACATTGCCTCTCGTCTTTCCGCCGGTGGCTCTTGGGTATCTGCTGTTGGTTCTCTTGGGGCGCAACGGCTGGATCGGCTCCTGGCTGTACGACGCGGGCATTTATCTGATTTTCACGCCCGCGTCCGTAGCGCTCGCCGCTTTCATCGCAGGGCTTCCGCTTGTCGTCAAACCCATTCAGACTGCTTTAGAAGGTCGTCAGCTCAAGGCAATTGAATTCGCGAGAGCCGTGCACGGAGCTTCCGGCTGGACCATTCTGAGACACATCACGCTTCCCTACGTCCGACCGCAAATTCTCTCCGGACTGCTACTGGGCGTTTCACGCGCAAGCGGAGAAGTCGGCATCACCATGATGGTGGGCGGCAACCTTTCGGGCAAAACCAACACACTCTCGTTGGAAATCTTCAACGCAGTTTCGCGCGCCGATTTCGATGCCGCTGCCGCTCTGTGCCTGATCCTCTCGATCTTTACGATCGTGATCTTTGCGATCTTGGAAGGCATCAGACGCCGAACGCCCGCTGAGTAGACCTCAGTGCGCGGCTTCCCAATTGTCCGCCACACCGACTTCAGCCAAGAGCGGTACAGAAAGCGACGCCGCGGACTGCATGATGGCGGCAACGTTTTCTTTGACCAACTCCAACTCGTCCTCCGGCACTTCAAGAATCAATTCGTCGTGCACCTGAAGAATCAAACGACTTTTGAGGTTTTGCTTCTTGAGCCACCGATCGAGCGAAATCATCGCGCGCTTGATCAAGTCAGCCGCCGTCCCTTGCATCGGCGCATTGATCGCAGCGCGTTCCGCACCGGCCCGCACAGCGGGACGCGAACTCAGAATATCCGGCAACCACAGGCGACGACCAAAAGCTGTCTGCACATAACCTTGAGCATGCGCAGCCGAACGCGTCTGCTGCATATAGCGAGCTACCCCCGGATACCGGGCAAAGTATTCCTCAATGTAATGCGAAGCCATACGACGCTCGATGCCGAGATTTTGCGCCAAACCGAAGGCACTCATGCCGTAGATCAGTCCGAAGTTAATCACCTTGGCCATTCGGCGTTGCTCGGCCGTCACGTTTTCAGGCTGCGTACCGAACACTTCGGCAGCCGTGGCGCGATGAATGTCTTTACCTTCTCGGAAAGCCTTGAGAAGTCCTTCGTCCTGAGAAATGTGCGCCATGATGCGCAATTCAATCTGCGAGTAGTCGGCAGAAATCAGTTTGCAACCAGGTTTGGCAATGAAAGCTTCTCGCACGCGCCGTCCCTCGGCAGTTCGAACCGGAATGTTTTGCAGGTTGGGGTCCGAACTTGCCAGGCGCCCTGTTACAGCCGTGGCCTGACCGAAAGTCGTATGCACACGTCCGTCCTCCGGGTCAGCCATCTGCGGTAGCTTATCCGTATAAGTGCTCTTAAGTTTGGAAAGCGCTCGAAATTCCAAAATGAGCTTGGGCAGCGGATAGTCAAGCGCAAGTTCGCTCAAAACTTCCTCATCAGTCGACGGGGTTCCCGAAGCCGTTTTTTTCTTCACCGGCAACTGCAGTTTTTCAAAGAGCACCTGCGCCAACTGCTTAGGACTTGCCGGATTGAAAGCGCCGCCAGCAATTTCTTCAATCTTGGCCTTGACTTCGTCAATACGTTCGGCCAACTCTTTGCTTTGCTGAGCAAGTTTCTCGCGATCAATCAACACGCCCGAGCGCTCCATCCCGGTGAGTACCTGCATCACCGGCAGTTCCATGTCTCGGTAAATTGACAAAAGCGCCTCATCTTCGGAGAGCTTGACCCACATCACAGATGCCGCCGTACGCAAAAGCGCAGCGGTGCGCACGCCGAAAGCCGCCGCATCTTTCTGAGGCACGGTAACGGCATCGTGTCTGCTAGCTCCCTTGCCATAAAGACCTTCATCATCCAGTGCGGAAAGTCCGGTTGTGCGCGCGACAATCTTGGCAAAGTTGTGCTTGAGATGCGCTTCAATCACATAACTCATGAGCATGGCATCGTGAACAGTGCCGGAGACCGGCAGACGAGCGTTGGCCAGCAGATGCTGACAGCGCTTGGCGTCAAAAAACACTTTTGCCGCAGCACTCGCAAACCAGGGGGCCAAATGTTCGCGGACCGCCTCTGCGTCAGCATTCGGTCCGTCCTGATGCATCAAGGGGACATAAGCCGTACGAAGCGGATTGAGGGCAAAGGCTAGACCAACGGCCGCATCGTGCATGGGGCTCGTGTTATTGCCGGCCACCCAGACAGCCACCGGGAAGCGATCTGTGGCGACAGCATTTAACTCGTCTGCCAGCTGCGCAACCTCATCGGGCGAACAGACCACTCGCACGTCGCCTGCCACAACGGGAGTCACGGTAGGAGTCGACTCGGCCGTTTCTTCCGTCGGAATCGAAGGCGCTGCAAAAAGGTCGGGAGTCATCGTCGGGACGGTCTTCTTGGGTGTGCGTACGGCACGGCGACCTGTCGAACCGCTCATTTCCCAACGGGCATAGAACTGAGCCAAGCCCTGGGCATCGGGTTCTTTCTTGGTAAATTCGATCGGATCGAACGAAACGGGCGCCTGCGTATTAATCGTGACCAACTTCTTGGCCAAATCCAAAAACGGGATCCCCTCACGCAGATACTCGCCGATCTTACCTTTGACCTGATCGGCGTTGGCAACAAGATTGTCGAGACAGCCGTATTCGGCAATCCACTTGGCCGCTGTTTTAGGCCCGCATTTGTTGATGCCGGGAACGTTGTCGACCTTGTCCCCCATAAGCGCCAGATAGTCAATGACACGCTCAGGATACACCCCGTATTTCTCAAAGACGCCTTCGCGATCGAGAACCGTTTTGGTCATCGTGTTGATGAGATGGATGCGATCGCTTACCAACTGAGCCAAATCCTTATCGCCCGTCGCAATCACGACATCCCAGCCGACGGCAACGGCCTGTACTGCAAGCGTGCCGAGTACATCGTCAGCTTCCACACCTTCGACTTGCAAAAGCGGCCATCCCTGCAATCTGACCAACTCAAAAATCGGTTCAATTTGGCTTCGCAACTCCTCGGGCATCGGCGGACGATTGGCTTTATATGATTCGAAAAGCTCATGGCGAAAATTTTTGCCCTTGGCATCAAAAACGCAGATCTCGCAATCGGGCGACACCGTATCGTGCACCGTTCGAAGCATACCGTTGAAGCCTTTGATGGCACCGGTGGGTTCTCCCTTGCTGGTAGTCAAAGGCGGCAGTGCATGAAAAGCTCGGAAAAGATAGTTGGAGCCGTCAACGAGAAGAAGTTTGGGCATGGTAACGTTCGGTCAAATTGAAGGACACCCGATTCTAAAGAATTCCGTCGCGGCAACAGTGTCGCAGAAACGATCCATTGCTCATTTTTCTGACGGTTGCTACAGGTTTTGATGCTCAATCCCGTATAAGATAGAAGCACACGCCGAGGTTTCGAAACCACGGCAATCGATACTGATAGAGAGGGTTCTTGTAATGCGTAAACTCTTTACCGCACTGTTTTTGACCGGCATGGCCACCGGTCTTTGGGCCCAGGTCAACGATGCGCCGCCCGCCTACATTCCGCCTTCAAACGAAGTGCAGCGCAACGCTCCCCCCGCCCCCAACTTGAACGCCGACGTCAAGCGTTCTAATCGCGACGCCCGAGAAACATATGAGGCATCGCGCCTGGAGCCGTCTGAGCGCGACATGCAGCGTGCCCGCGAAGAACGCAGCAAGCGCGTCGACACGGGTAAGGTAACGAAATACCGTTCCGAATACGGAACAATCATCGAAGAAACACACGATCAGAACAACCGTGTGACGGACGTGCGTGTGACACCGGGTTCTACCGAGATTCCCTACACGATGAAAAACCGCAGCGACCGCCCTGTTGACAACCGTCCGGGCGCCGATCCCCGCTCCACGCTCGATACGCCGAAATTCATCGAGTTCAGCTGGTAACACCTCATGGCCGTCTTTACGACTCTGACACCGCTGGAGGTACGCAAAGAGCTCCCTGATTTCAACATCGGGGAGCTTTTGTCGCTAGAACCGATTGCAAGCGGCATTGAAAACACCAATTATTTTCTGGATACGACCGAAGGCCGTTGGGTACTGACCGTTTTTGAACGTCTCAGTGAAAGTCAGCTTCCTTTCTATCTGGAACTGTGCGCGCACCTGCGGAGCCGAGGATGCCCTGTGGCCGCTCCGGTGCGCACGAAATCGGGCCAACTTTTTTCGCACATCAAAGGCAAGCCCTTTTCCATCGCCAATCGTCTGGAAGGCCGAAGTATCGAAAACGTAACCGCAAAAGAATGCGCAAGCATGGGTGAAGTGCTCGCCCGTATGCACATTGCTGCTCGAGGTTTTTCCCTGTTTCAGGAAAACCTGCGCGGTCCGCAGTGGTGGCAAGCCACGGCACCCGTTGTGCTTCCCCATCTTGATCCAACCGTCGGAGCAATGCTCTCCGAAGAAGTAAATCATCAGCTGACTGTCTTTTCCGATTCGCAATTTCAGGCTTTGCCCGTTGCCGCCTGCCACTGCGACCTCTTTCGAAACAACGCCATGATCGTCGGGCACGGAACCGAACAGGAACACGTGAGCGGCGTATTCGACTTCTACTTTGCGGGCTGTACGGCTCTTCTTTTTGACGTGGCCGTCACCGTCAACGACTGGTGCACGGACTTCGAAGCGCCCGATCTGCATTTGGATCCGAGAAAAACCGAAGCTTTTCTGAGGGCCTATCACGCCGTGCTTCCGTTTACCGATGCCGAGCGCCGCTGGTGGCCTGACATGTTGCGCGCGGCGGCGCTGCGCTTCTGGCTCTCGCGGCTCTATGACTTCTATCAGCCTCGGAAAGCCAGCCTCCTAAAACCGCACGATCCAACATATTTTGAAAGAATTCTGCGCAATCGCAAACGCGTAACTTTCCCGCTCGTCGACTAAAATCCTGCGTTTTCGGAAGGTGTCGTGCGAGACACTTTCCATTCTTTTTTACTTGAAAAAATTTTCATGACTGACAGCAACACTTCGCGCCGTCTTTCCGCCGCCAGCGGTTGGTATTGGTTTCGAGAGGCCGCAACGGCCGTCGGCCGCAAACCACTCAATCTTCTGGCCGTTACGATGGTCTACCTGCTCATCATGGGCTTTTTGAGTGCCATTCCCTATGCAGGCATCGTCTTTGCTGCACTTTTCATGCCGTTTGGCACGGCTTTTATCGGGCGCAGTACGCGAACCGCGCTGCAAGGAGGCGACCCGCGTCTTTCCGAACTCAAAAACGTCTTTATCGATCCCGTCGTGCGCCAAAATCTCATGCGCATCGGATTTGTGTACGGTTTCATTCTCATAACCGTAAACGCGCTTTACGGTCTGATGGCTGCCGACTCCATTGCACTTTGGAAAATTGACGCCAATGACCGACTCGACTGGGCAAGCGTTCAGGCCAATATCCCGTGGGACGCCATCGTCGCTGTGACGGTCATTTACATTCCTGGACTTATGGCCGTCTGGTTTGCTCCGCTTCTGGCCTCCGAAAAACGCATGAGCTGGGGCAAAGCCGTGTTTTATTCATTCTTCGGCTGCCTGCGCAACATCATTCCGGTAATCCTGCTTGTGTTGCTCGTGGGTGCCATGATCGTTGCATTCGGTCTGCTTGCTTCGGCGCTCATTTCTGCGCTGGGCTCAACCGATGCCGCTGTGACATTCGTCATCATGCCGCTGGCCTTTCTGATGCTCACGCTTGTCTACGCGGTGTACTGGCCCATGTACGCCTCGTTATTTGAAGACATTCACTAAAAGTCGTTCTCTGACATCGTCAAAATTTCTCAAAAATGGATTATTCTCGGTTGGCATTCGTTCGCGAAAGCCGACCGAGTTTGTTTTTGAGCGTCCGTTTTCTAAAACAAAAAATCTCTGGAGTTGTGATATGCAAACGACCATTGAACTCCCGCCACCGGTGGAAATGACGATGCCCTTTTCGCAGGTGTTGGGACGCCGCCGCAGTCGACGTGAATTTTCGGATCAGCCTCTGGATCTTCCGCTGCTGTATACTCTGCTGTGGGCCTGTGCCGGACAAAACGGCGCCGATGGTCGCCGCACCGTACCTTCGGCTCTCGACAGCCGTGAAGTCGAATGTTTCGTTTTCGATCAAAAAGGTGTTTGGTCCTATTGCGCCGAGACACACGCGTTAAAGCTTCTGACCGAAGGAGACCATCGTTCAGCCACCACGGCCGGTCAAGACTTTGTTTCTCTGGCTCCCGTCACGCTGATCTTTGCCGTCAATCAAGCGAAGACCAGTCGAATCTCCAACGGCCGCGCCGGTGCCATCTGTCAGTCTGTCGACGTTGGCGTTATGGTTCAAAACGCTCTTTTAGCTTGCTCGGCCATGGGGCTGGCCGCTGTTCCGCGCGCTTGGTTTGAGCCGCAGGATGTTCTTGGAGCCGCCGGCTTGAAGTCCTACGATCCACAAATGGCCGTGACGGTCGGTTTTCCGCAGTAAGGTGGTGCAACGATGAAGCGCATTGAAGAACTCAAGGACATCATCAAAGGCAAAAAAAACGAAGAAAACCCCAAGGCTCCCGAGCGGGAATTGCCTGCACCGGGCAAAATGTCGATGCCTTTGTCGGATGTTTTCATGCGACGCCGCTCGTCGCTTGACTTTTCCGACGCACCGATCTGTGACGAAGATCTGGGGCGAATCCTGTGGGCAGCCGACGGCCTAAACGGCAAGGGCAACAACGAAAACCACCGCACGACACCGACGACGCTCAACTGGAAGGAAATCGACACCTACGTCGTCAAAGCCAACGGTGTCTGGCTGTGGGTGCCGGAGCGCCGCGTGCTCTCATTTGTGCATGAAAAAGACTGCCGCAAAGACTTCTGTCTGTTGCAGCCGATGGTCAAGCAGGCTCCCGTGCATTTGGTCTATGTCTACGATCAGGCCAAGACGCAAGGACTGATGACCGATCTGGCCATGCAGATCGTGCAGTTCATCAATCGAAAGAACATCACCAAAATGTCCGATGAAGTGATGGCACACGCCCCGCTTCTGGACACCGGCGCCAAAGTGATGGCCGTCTATATGGCCTGTGCCGCGCTCAACATCAACTGTCTGGCGCGACTTACCTTCGACTCGGAAAAGGTACACGACACGCTGCAACTGACCGCAACGCAAATGCCGCTGTGCGTGCAGACATTGGGATACAAACCCAAAGGACTTTTGGATCTCGCTTTCTGATCTACCAAACGTTTGACGCCGACTCAGTTGAGTCGGCGTCTTGCTTTTGATTTACAGTACAGGCCGTCAAGCCTCCGATCGTTCAGAGTAAGACGTCAGGCAAACAATTCGCTCATTTCTTCGCTGCGGGTTCTGCAAGCCTGCACCGCCGCCTTGACTGTACCGCGCAGGTCGTGCGCCTCAAACGCTTCGATTGCCTTGGCGGTCGTGCCGCCCTTGCTCGTGACGTTGTGACGAAGCACGTCAAACGCCTCACCGCTCGTGCGAGCCAAGGCCGCCGCGCCTTCCACCGTGCTGAGTGCAAATTCCTTGGCCTTTTCGGGCGAGAGCCCCTCCTGCATCAGCGCATCGGCCAGGGCTTCCATGAAAAGGAACACGTAAGCGGGGCCCGAACCGGGACCTGCCGTGACAAGATGCAGATCGTTCTCGCTTTCCACCCATTCCAGAGCACCGACTGTCTGCATAACGCACTGAGCACGGTAGCGATCGTCTTTGGTTGCCTGCGGCGCAGCAAAAAGACCCGAAAAGCCTTTGCCCACCATCGCAGGCGTATTGGGCATGCAGCGCACCACTCGTCGGGTGCCCAACCAATCGGCAATCACGTCGGCGCGAACGGCCGCTGCGATTGAAAGCACCGTCGTCTCGGGCGAAACCAAAGAAGCCACTTGCTCACAGCACTCCTTAAGACCTTGCGGCTTGACGGCCAAAACCACCACATCAAGTGCCGTGATCCAGTCGCCGGGTTTCTCTTGCGTCGTGATGCCAAACTGCTCGCGCAACGCGGCCAATTTTTCGGGATGACGATCCATCACCGTCACATGCTTCGGATCCGCGCCGCTTGAAACCAAGCCCGCCACAATGGCGCGCGCCATGTTGCCGCCACCTAAAAAGCCGATTTTGAGCATCTGTCGAGTCTTCCTAAAGATGTTGAGAAAAAGTCGCGACGATCATCATACCGCGAGCATCATTGGAAAAATCGCAAACTCCAAAAGTCGTTGATTCGTGATTCGGTGCAACCGATTTTGACTATAGTGTCATCTCGTTCAACAAAACGCACGGCTATACGATGTCTTCCTTCTGGATGCTGGTGGCGTCCTTTCTTTTTGCAGTCATGGCGGCAAGCGTCAAGATGGCCGCTCCGGAAATCGGATCGTTTTCGATGATTCTTTGGCGCGGCGTGTTCGGCTTCGTCACGATTTTTGTTTGGGCACTCACTACCGGCAGGTCGCTTAAAACGCCGTGCTTCGGTTCGCACGTCAAACGCAGCGGTATAGGCACCGTCGCTCTTGGCATGTGGCTATATGCCGTTGCCAATCTTCCGCTTTCAACCGGCATGACACTCAACTATACGTCGCCGCTTTTCATGGCGGCCTTCGTCGTAGGAGCCGCCCTCTGGTACAAGAAACCCGTGCAATGGCAGCTCGTTGTCGCTACCGTAGTGGGCTTTGCGGGCGTCGTGGAAGTGCTGCAGCCGGAGTTTCATGCTGGCGACATGTTTCCGGCTCTCATCGGTCTTGCCTCAGGACTGCTGTCTGCCGTTGCCTACATGCAGATCCGGGAGCTTACGCGGCTGAATGAACCCGACTGGCGCGTGGTGTTTTACTTTACGCTTTTCAACATCATTTTCGGCGCCGTGACGCATCCGATTTTTGATCAGCCTGACGTGTACACCACCAAGAGCGTGCTGTGCATCATCGTAGCGGGAAGCTCGGCCACACTTGCACAAATTGCGCTCACGAAAAGCTACGGATCAGGCAACCTGCTTCTCAGTTCCATTCTGTCGTTCTCGGCCATTGTCTTTGCTGTCACTATGGGCATCTTGATTTTCGGGGATCCCATTGAGATGCAGAGCCTCTTTGGTATCGCTATCATTATTTTTGCCGGTGTTTGCGCAAGCGTCATCACCAAGCGCGCATCATCCCGCGAAAAGAAAACTCACACTTGAATTTTTCGAACCGTCTTCAGGAAAAAAGCATGTCCGGCTCCCAACTCATCACCGTCACCGAACTCAACGCCCTTTTATCCGACCCCAAGCTTGTGCTGCTTGATGTCCGCTACAACCTGACTGATGCGGCATACGGGCGCACCGCTTATGCGGCAGGTCACATTCCGGGAGCCCGCTTTGCCGATCTCAAAGCCGACGTTGCAGGGGTCTGCTCGGGCAGCAACGGCCGCACTCCGCTACCTGATTCCGGACGCTTCTGCGTAAACATGCGCCGCCTCGGACTCAATCCGGATTCCACCGTGGTTGTATACGACGACGGCGAAAGCAACTTTGCCGCCCGTCTCTGGTTCACGCTGCGCTGGGTGGGTTTTGCAAACGTTCGTGTTTTAAACGGCGGGTTTTGCGCATGGAAGGCCGCGGGGCTACCGCTTCAGACTGAAGAGCCCGAGTGGGAAGCCGGAACCTATCGAGCCACTATGCCCCTTGAACGCGTCTTTGACGACGACTTCGTGGAACGTAATCTTGATCTTCGCGACTACACTCTCGTTGACGCCCGTGCGCACAACCGCTACACAGGCGAAGTCGAAAACCACGATCCCAAGGCCGGCCACATTCCGGGCAGTCTGAACCGTCCGAGCGGCGACAATCTGCGTCCCGACAAGTGTTTCAAAGATCCTGAAACGCTGCGGGAGGAATTCGAAGCGGTCTTCAACGGAGTGCCTCACTCCGACATCATCAACAGCTGCGGCTCGGGTGTCACTGCCTGTTGCAACCATCTGGCCATGATGGAAGCAGGCATTCCGGCTGCCGGCGTCTATATCGGCAGCTGGTCGGAATGGGTCAGCGACGAGAATCGTCCGATAAAGACCGGCGACGAACCGTAACGCTTCACTTTTTTCCAAACCGCCCCAAGACAAGGCCCGAACACTTCAAAATCCGAAGCATTCGGGCCTTTTTCGAGCAAATCCTAACCTTCGGCTAGGCTCGGTCGTTCTAAAATGGCTTGCCTGACTGCGCCATCGGGTTCAGTTGCTCATGAATTAAGACCATTCACACAGAAAAAGCAGTACCGTGAACGACACCAAAACCATTTCCTTTGCCATGGATGCGGCCGGAATGTTGCGCGCAATCGATTTCAAACCCCGCAGCCTCAAAAAAGTTATCGAGTCCGAACTCGGAGACGACTGGAAAAAATCTCCGAAAAAACTTCTCAGGGCCATGGACCGAGTTTCCGATGTCTACACGGTCATTTTCGCGGCGCGTCAGCGCATGATTCCGGAATACATCGCCAAGTACGAAACTTTGCACGACAAAGTCCGTGAATTGAGCGCCCAAGGCCTCAGGGCGCTTGAACTCACCAAGGACGGACTTCCGTCTCAGGACGATCTCGACGCCGCACAGTCCAACGATGTTTTCGAGCTTTACGCCGAAACGCGCCGCGATGCGCTGCGCTGTCACCGCGCCCTTTCGCTGATGCAGAAGTCCTCGCTCACCGATTGGGTCGAGCACATGGACAAGGCTGAATTCAAGGTGCTTATTGTCACGGCCAAGGCGCTCTTGGAGCGCAATGTTCAAAAGAGCGACTCCCTTTTCTGTTCGCTCAAGGACAGCCCTGAAGGTGCCGCCCTTGCCGTGTTGATGGATATGCCGCCGGCCTCACTCAAACCTTTCGGCTTCTCGCAGACGATCATCGGAGACATCCCCTGCGCTGTCATCTCCGACCGCAAAGCCTTCAAGACTTGGTGCGAAGAACAAGGTTTTGAATTCTCGGAAACAGTCGCAACGGAAAAAACTCGCAACGCTGTTGCGGTGAAAGCTGCAAAGGTCGAGAAAAAATCTGAAAAACCGGAAAAACCTGCCAAAAACACCAAAACGGCAATCAAACCGCAGGAAAAGGTGAGTGTCAAAATCATCAAGACGGAAGCCAAGCTTGCAACCTCCAAGCCCAAGGCAGCCGCACCGGTGAAGGCTCAGCCCATGGTAAAACCGATGGCCGCCGCCTCCTCAGTTGACGATCTGGCCAGCCGCCTTGTCAACAGCCTTCAGATCACACCGAGCGCTGTCGAGCACCGTTCTCCGGGACGTCCTCGTAAGAGCACAGCAAAGCCTGCCGCCGTCCAAGCAACCGTTTCGACGACGATCTCCTCCCGTCCGGCTTCGCGCAACAAGTCTGGCGGCAACCATAAGGCATAAAGCTCGCCATGGATCACTACGGTTATGCCGACGCCCTGCACGACGCCGTGCAGAGTCTTTCGGCTAAAGAAGCTCAAGATATGCTTTTCGATTGTCTCTTGAGCGATACGCAAAAGGGGGAACTTTTGATCCGAGCGCTCTCCACGACGCCCCCGCGCGCCGTAGCCGAGAGTTTTGCGCGAACGATGTTGTCGGTTTTAAGAGAACTTTCCGATCGTCTGCGGGAAGATGCAGCCAAGCCCACGCTTGCCTTCTTCCTGCCCACGAACATTGATCACTACCTGAAAAAACTCGAGGAGTTTTCCGCGCAGGCCGCACAACGCCTGCCCGTGGGCATTCTCTTTCCGATGCTTTTTGCCATTGAAGAAGAAGCAAGACGCATCACCACAACGCCCGTCTTGCCACAAGGTGCCGACTGCCACGATCCGCTATTTACCTCAGCGCTCAAAGCCATGATCGGCCTTTCCCCCACCAAGCGCTGGCAGACGGCTGAACTCATTCGCGCCTACATGGGCACACTACACGAAGAGCGTCACCGTACGCTCGTTTTAGATAGTCTCAACAAGGCGCTTGCGGCCACTGAAGCATAGCGAGTCTCCGAACAAACAAAAGCCCGCACGAAGCGGGCTTTTGTTTGCGCAGTCGCCCGAGAGAGGCGACCGCTTTGAGACTCAACGACAGATCACTTGTTGCTCGGGACTTTGCCGGTCACGCCCTTGACGAAGTAGTTCATCGTGGTGAGCATCTTGTCGTCGGCGCGCTTGCCTTCAGGGATCTGCACCTTACCTTCATTGTCCACGATCGGGCCAGTAAAGACATCGAATTCCTGCTTTTCCATCTTGGCATAGGTCGCGTTGATGTCGTCAACCACCTCCTTGGAAGCATCCTTGGAGATGTTAGACAGCCGCACCATGTGCATTTCGGCGCCGCCCCAGAGCGGTTCAACCTTCCACTTGCCGTCCATCACGGCCTGGATGCGCTTGGCATAGAACTCATCCCAGTGGTGCGTCACGGCACCGATCAGTTGCGTGGGAGCAGCCTTGACCATCGGGGAGTTGTAGCTAATCACTTTCACCCCCTTGCTTTCGGCCGTGGAGGCCACAGCCTGGGAGTTGGTGTGGTGCGTGATGATGTCGCAGCCCTGGCCGATCAGCGTATTGGTCGCATCGGCTTCCTTGCCCGGGTCATACCAAGTGTTGGTCCAGACCACATCAACCTTCACGTTGGGATTGATGGTCTGAGCACCCAACGTGTATGCATTGATGCCCTGGAGCACTTCGGGAATCGGCACAGCGGCGACGTAACCCAGATGGCCGTCCTTGCTCATCGAAGCGGCAAGCTTGCCTGCGAGATAACGAGCCTGATAAAAGCGAGCGTTGTAGTAACTGAAATTGTCGGCCGTCTTATAACCCGTGCAGTGTTCGAACTTCACATCGGGAAATTCCTTGGCCACCTTGAGCGCCGGATTCATGAATTCGAAGCTCGTCGCAAAGATGATCTTATTGCCCTGCGAGGCGAGATCGCGAATCACGCGTTCGGCGTCAGCCATCGTCGTGACGTTTTCCACAAACTGCGTCTTGATCTTGTCGCCGAACTGCTTCTGGATCAGCTGACGCGATTCATCGTGCTGCTTGGACCAGCCTTCGTCGGCACTCGGGCTCGGATAGATCCAGGCGGCCTTCAAAGGATCGGAAGAAGCGGTGGCTGCAGGAGCCTCTGCCTTCTTCGGAGCAGGTTTGGACGAATCGTCGCCGCAGCCGGCCAACACCAGGCAGGAAGCGGCAGCAAGAGCCAGGGCAATTTTCTGGAATGCCATCAGGGATGCCTCTTTGAAAAGAAAGGAAAATATGGGGATGGGGAAAGTTGGCGTGATTTTATCAGTTATCGACTCGATGCTGAAAAAGACAAAACGGGCGCACCGGTAAAACGCTTGAGCCTTGCCTTTGCACCCGTCTTTCGGCGGTGTTGATTCTGTTACTTGCCGGTGGGCACCTTGCCGATCACGCCCTTGACGAAGTAGTTCATTGTGTTGAGCATCTTGTCGTCGGCAACCTTTCCTTCAGGAATCTGTACCTTTCCTTCGTTGTCGACAATCGGGCCGGAGAAGACGCTGAATTCTTTCTTCTCCATCTTGGAGTAGACGGCGTTGATGTCTTCGACTACTGACTTGGGCGCATCAGGCGTAATGGCCGATAAGCGCACCATGTGCAGTTCGGCGCCGCCCCAAACAGGCTCAACCTTCCATTTGCCGTCGTAAAGCGCCTGGATTCGGTGAGCGTAATACTCATCCCAGTGGTGCGTCACGGCACCGATCAGCTGTTTGGGAGCCGTCTTCGTCATGGCCGAGTGATAGCTGATCACCTTCACGCCTCGGCTTTCTGCCGTTGCGGGGACAGCAGTCGAATCGGTGTGGTGCGTGAGAATGTCGCAACCCTGACCGATCAATGTGTTCGTGGCGTCCACTTCCTTACCCGGGTCATACCAGGTGTTGGTCCACACAACGGACACTTTCACGTCAGGATTAACGCTCTGCGCACCCAACGTGTAAGCGTTGATTCCCTGAAGCACCTCGGGAATCGGCATGGCGGCCACATAACCCAAATGAGCGGTCTTGCTCATGGAAGCGGCGAGTTTGCCTGCAAGATAACGGGCCTGATAAAAGCGCGCGTTGTAGTTGCTGTAGTTGGCAGCTGTCTTGTATCCGGTGCAGTTTTCAAACTTCACGTCCGGAAACTCCTTGGCCACCTTAAGTGCCGGATTCATGTACGTAAAGCTTGTGGCAAAGATGATCTTGTTGCCTTGAGCAGCCAGATCGCGAATGACTCGCTCGGCGTCCACCGTATTGGTAACGTTGTCGACCACTTGAGTCTTGATCTTGTCACCGTACTTTTGCTCAATGAGCATGCGAGCTTCTTCGTGCTGCTTGGACCAACCTTCATCGGCGCGCGGGCTCGGATAAACCCATGCGGCCTTGAGCGGTTCGGTGGAGGCAACGGCCTTTTCGGCCTTCTTGTCGGTGGTGGTGTCTTCTCCGCATCCGGCCAGCAACAGGCAGGAGGCGGCGGCCATCGTCAGGGCAATTTTCTGGAAAGCCATAGTTGTTTATTTTTGTGGAAGCACGAGCAACTTTTCAGACGCAAAAAAGCCGCCGCCGGCCCCGGTTGCTCGCCTTTTCGGGACCATGATCGGCGGCTCAATCAAAAAAATCAGTTTCTCGGATGAAACGTCTTGCCAAGGCTTGCCGGCACGTTGAGCGCAATCCACTTCGGGTTGCGGCTGATGAGGATCAGCACGAGAATGGTCGCCAGATACGGCGTCATCGACATGATCTGCGAGGGAATCTCAATGCCCATCGCCTGCATATTGAACTGCAGCATTGTCACGCCGCCGAAAAGATAGGCGCCGAGCACCACGCGAAGCGGACGCCAGGTGGCGAAGGTGACAAGCGCAAGCGCAATCCAACCGCGCCCCGCCGTCATGCCTTCAGCCCACAGAGGCGTGTAGACAAGCGACAGATAGGCACCGGCCAGACCCGACATGAAGCCACCGAAGAGCACTGCCCAGAAACGGATGACACGCACGTTGTAGCCCAGGGCGTAAGCCGAGCTCGGCGATTCTCCCACCGCACGCAGCATCAGGCCGGGGCGCGACTTGTAGAGGAACCAACCCACGGCGGCCAGGCCGATCAGGGAGAGATACACAAGGCAGTGCGACGAAAAGAATGCATCGCCCAGGAACGGAATCGATTCAAGACCGGGAATACCCGTGGGCGCGCGGCTCGGCAACGCCATGCCCTGCAGAGGCTGGCCCACGAAAGCCGAAAGACCAGCGCCGAAAAGCGAGAGCGCCAAACCGGCTGCGTACTGATTGGCGTAGAGTCCAAGCGTGAAAAAGCCAAAGAGCGCGGCCATCACGAGGCCTGCCAGGGCACCGGCCAGGAAACCGAGCGCGAAGCTGCCCGTGGCGTAGGTTACGCCGAAACCGGTCACCGCGCCCATGAGCATCATGCCTTCGACACCCAGGTTGAGAACGCCGCTTTTTTCGTGAATGAGAATACCGATGGCGGCAATCAGCAGGGGCGTACCTGCATTCAACGTCGCAGCAATGACAGAAGCAATCACACCAGCATCCATGATTAAGCCTCCTTGCTCAGCTTGCGTTCGGTAAAGCCTTGCCAGACAGGCTTAAAGTAGATGAGCGAATCGCAGATCAAAAGGAAAAAGAGAAGCATGCCCTGATAGACGCCGGTAATTGAGCTCGGCAACCCAAGACGAGACTGGCCGAGTTCGCCGCCCAGATAAAAGAGCGCCATCACAAAGGCCGCAGGGATGCAACCTGCAGGCGACAAACGCCCAACGAAAGCCACGATAATGGCCGCAAAGCCGTAGCCCGGACTGATGTTAAGCGTGAGCTGTCCGACGGGACCTGCAACTTCGGCAATGCCGGCCAAACCGGCCAGACCACCGGAAATGAGCATCGAGACCCAAAGCAGACGCTTCGGACGGAAACCGGCGTACTTGGCCGCCAAAGGCGCCATGCCGGAAACCTTGAGCTGAAAGCCGATGAACATACGCACCATCAGCACCTGGATGACAAGTGCGGCCACTACGGCCAGAACAAACCCCAGATGCAGACGCGTGCCGCCGAGAATCACCGGCATGCTAGCCGCGGAGGCAAAAAGCGCGGACTGAGGAAAGCCCAGACCGTCGGGATCCTGCAACGGCCCCTGAACACAGTATGCAAGCCCGAACTGCGCCACGTAGACCAACATCAGGGATACAAGAATTTCGTTGGCGTTGAATTTGTCTTTCAGTAACGCCGTGATGCCGCCCCAGAAGGCACCGCCCGCAATACCAGCCAGCAGAACGATCACCAGATACCAATGACCGATACCGTCAGGGCAAGCCAAGGCTGCCCAGCCGCCGCTGATGGCACCCGCAAGGAACTGGCCTTCGGCACCGATATTCCAGATGCTCGCACGAAAGCAGACCACAAGACCGGCAGCGCAAAGCAGCAGCGGCGTCATCTTCACGCCGACTTCGGCCCAACCGCGCAGGGTTTCAAGCGGAGCGATCAAGAACACATAGAGCGCATTGAGTGGGTCCTTACCCAGCATCGCAAACAGAATCGCACCGAATAACACAGTCAGGCCAAGAGCCAGAACCGGAGAAAGCCACAACATGCAGCCCGGAGTTCTCCGGGCAACCAAACGCACAGGAAATTGCATTTTTATTCGGCCTCCTTGTCGGCGGACTGAGCGTGACGGAAGGGGCTGCCCACCCACAGACCGGCCATCCAGCGGCCGAGCTCTTCGGTCGTAATCGAACTGACAGGAATGGCTGGCGATATACAGCCGCGATACATTACGGCAATGCGGTCGCAGATGGCAAAGAGCTCATCGATTTCTTCGCTCACGACCAGAATGCCGGCACCCTCGCTGCGAAGGCGCATCAGAGAATTGTGAATCACCGTGGCGGCCCCCACGTCCACGCCCCATGTGGGCTGGTCGATGATGAGTACACCCGGAGAACTCAGAATCTCGCGGCCGACAATGAACTTCTGCAGATTGCCGCCCGAGAAGCTTCTTGCCGCCGCCTTCGGAGCTTCGGGTTTCACATGGAAACGCTCGATGACGAGATCGGTAAACGTTTCGGCCTCTTCCTGCTTGATAAAGCCGTGGCTGTGAAAATCATCACCCGTCAAAAGCGTGTTATTGATGAGCGAAAACTCCGGCACCGACCCGTGACCAAGACGCTGCTCGGGCACGTAGCGCAAGCCCTTGGCGCGACGCTCGGCCGGATCGAGATCGTCAACCGCTTCACCGAAAAGCTTCACGGAACCCTTCGTCTGCTTGAGTTCACCCATGCAAACGCCGAGCAATCGCGACTGACCGTTGCCGGAAATGCCGGCGATGCCGACGATTTCACCCGCACGCACCGTGAGCTTGATGTCCGTAAGCCCCGTGACGTGATGGCCGCCGTCGAGACTCACGCCCTTGAATTCGAGCGCCACTTCGCCGGGCGTGCCTTCCGAAGTCAGAAGCTTGGGCGGTTCCTTGCCGATCATCAGGCGCGCGAGTTCCTCTTCGGTTTTTTCCTTCGGATTGACCGTTTCGATCACGCGGCCGGCGCGAAGAATCGTGCAGCGATCGGCTAGCTCGCGAATTTCGTCGAGCTTGTGAGAAATAAAAAGAATCGAAACGCCTTCGGAGGCGAGCTTCTTGAGCGTTTCAAAAAGCTTGCGGACAGCCTGGGGCGTCAGCACCGAGGTGGGCTCATCCAGGATCAGAAGCTTGGGATTGCTCATCAGGGCGCGAATGATTTCCACGCGTTGGCGTTCGCCCATGGAGAGGTCGGCAACGATGGCAAACGGATCGACCGCAATGCCGTAGCGCTCACCTAACGCATTGATGCGCTTGGCGCACTCCTCCACGGAAATCTTTTCGGAGATGCCGAGAATAACGTTTTGCGCCACCGTAAGCGTTTCGAACACGGCAAAGTGCTGATGCACCATGGCAATACCCAAACGGTTGGCTTCCGAAGGGCTGCTGATCTGCGCAGGACTTCCGTCAAACTCGATGAAACCCTTGTCCGGCGTGACCGAACCGAAGATGATTTTCATGAGGGTGGACTTGCCGGCGCCGTTTTCGCCAAGAATAGCAAGCACTTCCCCGGGACACACTTCCAGGCAGATGTCGTCGTTGGCGACGATGCCCGGATATGCTTTTGTGATGTGATTGAGCCGAAGTCGAGGGGTCATTGCAGGGCTTCTGAAAACGCAAAAATCTTCGGTATCTGCAGCATCGTGCAGCCGAAGTCGTAAGGTGCCGTAATTGTAAGGTTTGAGGCTATCTTTTCCAAGAGTGAAAGCCGAGTTTTTCGGTTCTCTCGGCTCGATTCTTCTCTCGGGCCAGAGCTCTCTTCGATCCGTTTGCTGGAACTTGTCGTTCGTGAGCTTAAAATCCGCTGACTAGTCCGCGACTTTTACCGCGCTCAGACTTATCTTGTAGAAATCCCAACCAAAGGAACTTTTCCCATGCAGATCGTCACTCCCGACTTCAAAGGCGAAAACAAAGGTCACTACAGCGCCGGCGTCATCTCCAACGGCACGCTCTACGTTTCCGGCCAGCTCTCGATTGATCCGGATACGCGTGAAGTCTGCAAGGGCGACATCCGCGAGCACACCCGTCTGGCTTTGAACAACGTCAAGCGCGTGCTTGATGCCGCAGGCGTCACCACCAACGACGTCGTCTTCTGCCGCATCTACACGCCGGACGTCAACTACTGGGGACCGATCAACGAGGAATACGCCGCATTCTTCGGCGAACACAAGCCCGGCCGCGTTATTGTCTCGACCACGACGCTGCACTTCGGCTGTCTCGTCGAAATTGAAGCCATCGCCGAAATGCCCGCCAAATAAGCATCACACCGCTTTCGCAAAAAAGGCAGCCTCCGGATTCTCCAGAGCGCTGCCTTCTGTTTAACCGTTGCTAAAAATCGGTTAGTCAGCTTTGACGCTGACGGACAGTCTCAAAGAGACAAACGCCGGTGGCTACCGAAACGTTGAGGCTGTCGACCGCCCCGAACATGGGGATCTTGGCCAGTTCGTCGCAGCGCTTGCGCGTGAGCTGACGAAGTCCCTCTCCTTCTGCGCCCAACACCCAGGCAAAAGCACGCTTCTGATCAAATTCATAGATCGTCTTTTGCGCTTCGCCGGCCGTGCCGACCACCATAACCCCGGCGTCACGAAGCTCGGTGATACTCGCGGCAAGATTGGTGACCGTCACAACGGGGACGCTTTCCCATGCTCCCGCTGCGGCCTTTGCGGCTGCAGGCGAAAAGCTAGCGGAACGATCGCGCGGCGCAATTACTGCCTGAACGCCTGCGGCATCGGCCACGCGCAGGCAGGCGCCGAAGTTGCGCGGATCGGTCACGCCGTCGAGAACAAGCAACAACGTGTCCGACGTGATGCTGTCAAGCAGCGTGTCGAAATCGAGCGTCTGTTTGAGCTCGTCAGCAAGCGCCACGATACCCTGATGCGGAATGCCCGGTGCCATACCTTCCAGACGCTTGGCGTCGGCCTGCATGACCTTGACGCCGGCAGCCGCAAGACGATCCTTGCATTGCTGCATGCGCTTGTCGCGGCGCGAAGCTTCGACGTAGACAACGCGGATGGAGTCGGGATTGAGTTTTGCTCTGGCATTTACGGCGTGAAAGCCTGCCAATACGACTTGTTTGGGCATTTTTAGAATCTTCTCTTTGTTTTTTTGTTCTTATTGTTGCGGGTGCGTTGTTTATCCGTGTGATTTTGCACCATTTCAAAGTCAATGCGGCGCGTTTCCGTGCTCGCGGCAAACACGCGCACCGTCACCTTGTCGCCGATCATATAGCGTTCGGAACCGAATTCAGCTTCAAAAAGCATCTTTTTGTCGTCGTAGTAAAAATACTCCCAGCTGTTGAGACGACTGACATGCACGAACCCTTCGACGAACACGCCGGTGAGCGTAACGTAAACGCCCGCAGGATTGGCGCCCGTAATGACACCCTCAAAGCACTTGCGGCGGTACCCGGAAATATAGTCGGCCTTCATCCAGGCGACGATATCACGAGAAGCGTCGTCGGCGCGCCGTTCTGCCGCCGACGTCAACAAACCGAGCACTTCCCAGGTCATATCGACTTTGCTCTTCTTGGCTGTTTTTTCGCCCTGAGCAGCCGCTAGCTCCGACATGCGTGCCTGCATCAGATCCTGCGGCGTCTGCGCCAACACCGGTTCGTAGCGCTCGCCCTTCAAAATTGCACGGATGGTGCGGTGCACCAGCAAGTCCGGATAACGGCGAATCGGCGAAGTGAAGTGCGTATAGGCATCGTAATTGAGGCCGTAGTGCGGCTTCTTGTCGGGGCTGTATACAGCGCGCTGCATGCTGCGTAGCAAAAGCGTATTGATGACTTCGGCTGCCGGCAGCGTTTCAGCTTCATGCGCCACCTTGGCGTAATCCGCAGGAGTGGGCTTTTCTCCGCCCGAGAGTTTGAGACCAAAGGCGCCAAGCGTCGTACGCAGAGTGGCGAGCCGATCTGCCGGCGGCGCATCGTGCACGCGATACAGGCTCTTGGCCTTGTTCTGACCGATGAAGTCTGCGGCACACACATTGGCCGCAAGCATGCACTCCTCAATCAGACGATGCGCATCGTTGTGGTCGCGTTTGCGGATGGCCACGATCTTCTGCGTCTGCGGATCCGTTACGATTTCGGTTTCGGCCGACGTAAAGTCCGCAGCTCCTCGGCGACCTCGGGCCTGAAGCAACGCCTTAAAGAGTGCGTAGAGATTGTTGATGTCGGTGAGGTTGCCTCCGCGCACCAAAAAGTCCTGCACATCGCCGTTGAGCGCGTTCCAGACACTCGTATAGGTAAGACGCGCCTTGGACCGAATCAGTGCCGGATAGAACTGATAAGCCGTCACCTCGCCCTTCTCCGAAACGATCATGTCGCAGACAAGCGAACAGCGATCTACTCCCGGATTGAGCGAACACAGGCCGTTACTGAGCTTCTCGGGCAACATCGGTACCACGCGCGTCGGGAAGTACACGCTCGTGCAACGCTGCTGTGCATCGGCGTCAAGCGGACTTTCGGGCGTGACGTAATGACTTACGTCGGCAATGGCGACCAAAAGGCGCCAACCGCCTTCGCCGTCATTGAGCGGCGCACACCATACCGCATCGTCAAAGTCGCGGGCATCTTCGCCGTCGATCGTCACGAGACCAATATCCCGAAGATCAACGCGCTCTTCGATTTCCTTGTCGCTTTCGACCGCATCGGGCAGCGCCTGCGCCTGCGCCTGGGCCTCCTCGGAAAATTCGCTCGGGATACCGAGGCGAACAAGCGTCATGTCGATTTCGCTTTGCGTGGAGTCGATGGGGCCGATCACGCGTCCGACCGTACCGGTCAACGGCACAATGGCGGAAAACGGCTTGCAGCAGGACTCGTCAATCTTCATCGTGAAGAACTGCTGCTGAAGTTTCTTGACAGCGTTCTTATCCAAACGATTGGCAAACGAAGAGCCGCAACCTTCTACGCCGGCTGACTTTGCATAGTTAATGGTGCACACAGGCTCACGCAATGCACGGCTAACCAGAATGCGCGCTGCAAACCCGTAGTCGTCGTTGACATAAGCGCCGTAGACAACATCCCCCGGCAACAAACCGTGGTGCGGATTGGAACTTTTAACGCCTTCGACAATCTTGTCGGGATTCTTAAGACTGCGGATCTTGAATTCGCCGGTTCGATTGCCGACCAGACGCACAAGATCTTCTTGCTTTGAAATACCGAGACCACGCGTGTAATGGCGGGCTTGCTGAGCCGGCGCAATGATTTCGCTTGCCAGAAGTCTTTCAAAAGCCTCCTTTGCCGCAGCAAGCGTCACACCGAACGTTTCGTGATAGCACTTAGTGAAGACGGTTTTGGAAAAAGAATCCCCTTGGGCAAGAACAAATGCCCTGTCAGCGTAGTTGGAGGTGTTCTGCTTTTTCTTTTCGGGAGACGCCTTGGATTGACTGGGTTTCTCGTGAACTTTCTTTTGCATTTCGTATTCTCTATGTGCTCTCGGAGCATCAATTAGCTACAAAACGGCAGACGCATCGGCAACATCCTTTTCGTCGGCCTCGAATCAAGCGCATCATACCTGAGGAAAAATGACGGAACTCTGACAAGACGATGCCGACTATCTGAACGGACCGATCAGTTGCGGCGCAGAGCCTGTCGGCAAGTCTTTTGAGCAAGCAATTTCTCCTAAAAATTGCTCGCAGAAATTTTTTTCGAAAATCGTTTGACATTTTTATTCTGTTTGGTAATAATTCGCGTCTCAGAAAATTTGTGCCCAAGTGGCGAAATTGGTAGACGCACTGTGTTCAGGTCGCAGCGCCGAGAGGCATGCTGGTTCGAGTCCAGTCTTGGGCACCAAACACAAATTTCTGAAACGCTGCAAAAAAGGACGCTCGCCATTCGGTGATGCGTCTTTTTTTTTCGAAAATTTCCGGTTATGCACATCACACTGCGTCAGCTTGAAATCTTTCTTGGTATCTACAATCAGAAAAGCTTGTCAAAAGCTGCTGCCAAACTCTGTGTGACGACAAGTGCGGCAAGTCAGTCGCTCAAAGAACTCGAGAGAATACTTGGAACAGAACTGTTCGAACGAAAATCCAATGGCTTGTTTCCGACAGATGCTGCCTCTGCTCTCCTCCCTCTGGCCACACTGGTCGTAACTAAAGTCAGCGAAATTGAGGATATTTTCGCAGCCAGAGAAAAAGGGCTGGCAGGGAAGCTGATCATCGGTGCCAACCGCGCCTGCGGCATTTATATCCTCTCCCGAAGGCTCCCGGAATTCAAGCGACGTTATCCGACTGTGGATCCTACTTTGCTGATTGAAGACAATGAAATCGTAGAAGCCGGAGTTCTTGACAACCGTATGGATATTGGCTTTATCAGCCGTCCCCCTGTGGATCCATCGTTAACTTTTTTCCCGTGTTTCCGTGACGATTTCGTATTGATCGCCAGCCCGAAGAGTCCATACATATCGGTCGAAGCGACCACGGAAGATTTCTGTTTAGCCACCTGGATCATGGATCAGGAAGCAACGGTAAGCGATGCAGCCAAACGATGGCTTTTGGCCCAGGGAATTACCGTTTCCAACATCCTTACTATGAATACGATGGGCGCGATCAAACGAGCGGTTCAAACCGGTCTTGGATTGGCTGTGATGCCGTTGCTGTCCGTTTCGGAAGAAATTCGCCGTGGGGATTTGGTTGAGTTGAGAAAAGAGGTTAATCCGGATCATAAAAAAGAAAGCAGCCGCTGCATCTACGCGATATACAAACAAGAGCATTTGCCTGCATTGCGAGAGCTTTTCTTCAAGGAATGCAACATTTCTCCGCTGTCAACTCTCTAGTGCAAAAAAGAGGTCCTGTCGAACCAACAGAACCTCAAATGTCTGCCTTTTGGCAACAGCAGATTTCCACTGCCAAGAAACAGACGAGATTAGGAGAAGAAAGTTTGCTTATTTTGCTTTGAGTGCATAGGCAGCTGCATGTTCGCCGCTACGGCGACCGAAGACGACGGTATCGGCAATAGCATTACCTCCGAGGCGGTTAAAGCCGTGTACGCCTCCCGTCACTTCTCCTGCCGCATACAGCCCCGGAATCGGGCGACTTTGGATGTCCAGCACCTCGCTTTCCGGCGTGATCGCCACCCCACCCATCGTATGATGAATGCCGGGAGCAACAGCTACCGCATAGAAGGGAGCCTTTTCAATACCAAGCGGCATATCGGGACGACCGAATGCTTCGTCTTTTCCTGCCTTGCGGAACTTGTTGTAGTCGCTGGCCGTCTTTTCGAGAGTTTTCGCATCCATGTCACAAATCTTGGCCAGCTCAGCCAGAGTATCAGCTTTCTTGAGCATACCCAGGTGATCATAGCCTTGCACCATCTTTGCAGACTTATAGAGGTTGCTGTCAAAAACCAACCAAGCTCGCTTTTGAGGCTGATGCAAAATTGCGTCGCTTGCGCGGTCACGTGTTGTAAGTTCGTTCACGAAACGCTCACCGTTGATGTTGACCATTACGGCGCCGACTCCGCGAACGGTTTCGCTGATCAAAATACGGCTGTCGAGGCCAACGGTCGGATGAGCCTGAACCCAATCGATATCGGTCATGGAAGCACCGATATTGAGTGCCATGGTGATGCCGTCGCCGGTACTCGTTACATTGTTTGAACTCGTCATGTCCTTGAAGGTCGGACGATAGAAGGCAATCATCTGCTTATTCTGACCGTAACCGCCGGTTGCCAAAACCACCGCTTTCGCTGCAATTTTGTAGTAGCCGGAGTGCTTGCCATGCACAATGGCTCCGGCAATTTTGTAGTCTTTGTCGAGCAAAAGCTTGACGGCACGGGAATTCACCCGGGCGCCAACGCCTTCTTTTGTAGCTTGGGCGCGTAACACATCCACAATGTGCGGCCCGACAGACATACCCCCGTGGGGACGGTGAGTTCGATCGACGGCGGCTCCTCCGGAACGTTTGACGTCCGAAAGATCAGCACCCATGTCTTCCAACCATTTGACGCCGTCGGCGCTACCTTCAGCAAGAATTTGTACAAGCTTCGGATCGTTTTTGCCACGCCCGCCCTTCATGGTGTCTTTGACATACTGATCAACGGTATCCTTAATGCCTTTCTTAGCCTGTTGAGGCGTCCCGACAGCGTTGTAACCGCCGGCAGCGAGCATTGAATTGCCGCCTGCAAAAGAATGTTTCTCAAGCAAAACCACCTTGGCTCCGGCGCGCTTTGCCGCAATTGCCGCATTTAAGCCGGCCGAACCCGCACCGATCACCAGTACGTCAACCGTTTCGCGCGGAGCAGACTTTTCGGCGGCTGCAACAGCCTCGGCATCAATCGTTGCATCCCACTTGGCTGATTCAGGAGCATCGGAAAATGGCATCTTCAAATCAAATGTGTGACAGTCATTGCAGACGAGCTTGGGTTTTGCGTGTGCGGTATGACAAGCCGTGCAATTAATGGGACTTCTGTCGCTTAAGTGACTTGCGTGCGGATCAAAGTGTTTTGTTTTGTCAGCTAATTTTTTATAGTCTCCGTGGCAGGCCATGCATTTGTTGTTGAGATCAATTTCGTCGTCCGGAACGTTAGCAGCCGTCACAGCGTTCGTGCCGTGGCAAGCAGTGCATCCACCCATACCGGCGTGAAAAGAAGCCAGGTCTTGGGCCGTTGCCAGTCCTGAGACAGTGGAAAATAAGGCACTGAGCACAATTGCCGTAATCGGTTTGATCATCTCTTTCTCCTTAGATTCGCAATGCTTCCGGGTATTGACGTAGTGTCAGTAAGCAGCAAAGCGGTGGTTTATGTTGTCAGGCAAAGAGTGTAAGGGCAGCGATAGCGCGGCTTTTGACTTGAATCAAACGCAAAGACGTCCGTGTTTCGAAGTTTTGTATCACGGTTAAGTTTTTCTAAACCGGCAACACTCCAGCAGCTCGAAAAGCTCTCTAATCAATTGTCCCGACGTTAATCTGTCAAGAAACCTCAAAAAATTTCTGGATGAGATTTTTTGCGCATTCTTGCCATTTCTTCTCATAGTGCGCTGTTCGATCGCGCCGATTCGGTTCTCGCACTACGCTTCTGACTGCCTTCCAACGATTTTGACGGTCATGTGGTTTTCATCCTCTTGTCTTTGCAAAGCAGCTACGGAACTTGTGCTGTTCTTCTCCTTGACGGGGATTACTGTACCTGTCAGAGCCAAGGCGGCTATTGCGACGAACCAAGCAGCGGAGGCCCAAGGCATCACGACTGCAGACTCGCGCATCCACTATGTCATCGGCATCGGTTCAGCCTTGCTCATCGGCATCATCCTGGGCAACGTGGTCTATTTTTGGCGTCGTGCGGAACGCATCGAAAGAGAACTCGACGAACTCAGGGAGCAGCGCATTGCTCACGCCCGCGAGAAGAACAAAGAAAACGATAACCTATTCGTCTGATCAACCAAAACGATGCCGACACGTCAAAAAGCCCGCATGCCAAGATCGACACACGGGCTTTCGCAAGGTCCTTTGGTGCGAATTAAGCAGCGCTGCGAGCGTTGAGATCCTCAATGAGAGCCGGCAAATCACCGATGCTCTCGATCACATAATCGGCACCGGCGGCATAGAAACGCTGACGTGCCGATTTAATCTGTTCGGCGCGTTCTGCTTCGGGCAACGCCGCCCAGTTCTGCGCGTCCAGACCGATCATGGAGCTGCCTACACAGACGCCGACGGCAATCACCCCCGCGTTCTTTGCTTCGGCCATGTCGGAGGTCGTATCGCCCACCTTCACAACCTGACGCACGTTTGATAAACCGAGACCGCGCATATTGGAAAAGATCATGTAGGGCCAAGGACGGCCAAAACCGTTGTTGCTGTCGGCCGTTTGAACCATTTCGGGTGCGTAGCCGCCCCTGCGGGCGCCTTCGGTCACCACAGCCATCATTTCCTGGGTAAAGCCGGTGGTCGAACCCACGCGGATCTCGTTTTGACGGAGATACTCCATCGTTTCGAGAATGCCTGGAATCAGATCACAATGTCGATCAAGCACAGCCATCAGGGCCGGTTCAAAGTCGGCATAGATTTTTTCGGCATCGGCGTCGGTTGCCGCGGCACCGTACTTGTCCTGCCAGGCTTGCGCAATACGAGGCATCGCGAGCATCGTCTTGATGTGATCACGTTTCAAAAGCCCCATCGGCGCACGAACTTCCTCGTCCGTCACGTCAATGCCGGCGCGGCGAAATGCTTCCTTAAATGCCGAGACAGGACTCGTGCAACCGAAGTCAACCGTCGTACCCGCCCAATCGAAAATCACGCCCTTGATGCGGTTCATTACATAAACTCCTTGGTGTACTGTGCAAACAATTCAAGAATGCGGTCGGCGTCCGCGTCGTAGATTTCGCCGATGTTGCCGATGCGGAAGGTGTCTCGGTCGGTGAGCTTGCCCGGATAGATCACATAACCCTGTTCCTTGAGCCAACGGTGCATGTGCTTGAAGTCGAGGTTGCGACCTTCCGGATAAAGGAAGGTGGTGATGATCGGCCCCTGGAAGGCTTCGCTGACAAACGGTTCAAAGCCAAGAGCACGCATTCCTTCACGCAGCTTGCGGTTTGTAGCTGCATAGCGTTCGCCGCGAACCGTTACTCCGCCCTCTTGCTGCAGTTCCCTGAGCGCCTGAGCAAAAGCGGCCACGACATGGGTAGGAGACGTAAAGCGCCACTTGCCGTTGTCCTTTTCCATCGTCTTCCACTGAGAGTGCAGATCGAGCGAAATCGTGCGGGCGTTGCCTTCGGTAGCCGTAAGCGCTTCGCGGCGGGCAATGATGAAGGAAAAGCCAGGGACACCCTGGATGCACTTGTTCGCAGAAGAGATCAGAAAATCGATGCCGAGCTCGGCCACGTTCACATCCACGGCGCCGAAGGAGCTCATGGCGTCCACGATAAAGCGCAGGTTGTGGTTCTTCACGACTTCCGAGACACTCACCAGATCGTTGATGAGACCCGAAGTCGTTTCGTTGTGCACGATGCTGATCGTCGTGATTTCGGGATGTGCGGCAATCACCGCCTCCAGACGGGCAGCGTCGACGCGTTCGTTCCAAGCGAAGTCTTCACGCACAAAGGCGATGCCGTAGCGCTCCAGAATCTGGCACATGCGTTCCGAATATGCTCCGTTGACGGGCACGAGCACGCAGTCATTCTTACCGACCACGGAACTGAGAACGCTTTCCACGCCGAACGTACCCGAACCCTGCATCAGAACGGTGGTGTAATCAGTTTCGGAAACGTGGGCAAGCGTGAGGAGTTCACGGCGCACGAACTGGGTCATTTCTTTGTAGTCGTCGTCCCACGTGCAGCGATCAACAAGCATTTCCTTACGCACGGACAATGACGTCGTCAGGGGACCCGGGGTCAAAAGTTTGTAGGTATTCGGATCGGTAATCATGACAAAACAAAAAAGAAAACTGCCGACTCCCGTTTGAGAGCCGGCTTATTGAAAACCAACAAAATTATTTGCCGGCGTCCTTGACCATCTTCTGGTGCTTCTGCAGCAGTTCGACGGTCAGCGGCTCTTTATAGAAGCTCGGACGAGCAGGCTTGTTTTCAGCGGAAACCGTTTCACCTTCGTAAAGTGCCACGGGGTAGAACTTCAAGAGTTCGGGGCGGCCGTACTTGACGATGATTTCAACGACCTTTTGAGCGTTCGGATTGGTCTTGGCTCCCTTGTCAACGACTGCGGCAGCTTCCTGCAGCTGGAAGTTGCCCTCTGTCGGATCGATGTAGTCGATCGGCAGTCCGCGTGCCTTGTCGGCCACAGCCTGATGGCGTAAACCGAAGCCGACGGCCGCCTCACCGGCACGCAGCTTCTTCAAAGGACCGGAACCGGACTTTTCAAGATGGGCGCCGGCATTCTTTTCAATCGCCGCCACCGTCTTGGCGCCGGCTTCTTCACCCTGCGCAGACATCACAGCCTGCGTCATGAGCCAAGAGGTGGAACTGCCCATGATGTCGGGCACGGAAATGTGGCCGGCATATTCGGGCTTGGCAAGATCGGCGATGGACTTCGGAGCTTCGAGCTTGCTTTGCTTCAAAACTTCGGTATTGACGAAAAGTGCACCCGTGTTGCCCAGAATCGGAGTCCAATAGGACGGAGACGGCTGAATGGTTTTGGCCTTGTTCTGAAGATCTGCAAAAAGCTTTTCCTTTTTCTGGAAGCTGTCGAGGTAGTAGGTCGATAACGTCACCACGTCTGCTTCGATGTTCTTGCCTTCGGCCGCAAGCTTACCGCCCAGCTCGGACGTGCCGAACGACTGGATCAGGTAGGCGCCCTTCATGCCATTCTTGTCAAGGGCGTTTTTCATCGCAGTCTGAGCTTCTTCGTCGGCGTTGGTGTAGATCACCACTTCGGCGGTCTTGGCGGGCGCCGCGGCACTCTTGCCCTTGTCGGCGTCGGTACCGCTGTCGTTGCCGCAGCCAACCATGGCAGCACACAAACAAGCAGCAAAAGTCAGTTTGAAACAGGTCATCGGTTGCATTTCTTTTAAGCTCCGGTGGAAACAGTTGAAAGCGTGGGAGTACGGCTCGAGCTCAGGCGGCGCATGATCGACTGAATCAGACCGCCCTGCGGGTTCTTTCTTGCACGTTCCGCAAGGGCGTCGCAAATGAGCTTGACCGCAACGTTGGTAAAGAAAATCAAAAGCGAGAGCACAAAGATTTCTTCGAACTTCTCGAAATACTGGAGTTCCTTGATCTTCGTGGTGATCAGCATGGTGCGGGCGCCCGACAGGAACACGACGGCACTGATGGTCACCATGGAACTCACGAACATGTACTGGAACATCTGCCAGAGCGTAGCGGCGGAATTGGGCACCACGACGCGCATGACGGTCTTGAGCCAACTGTCGCCCATCAAGGCGCCGGTGGTTTCCCAACCGGCGTTCATCTTGCTCAGAGCCGAAGTGGCCATCAGGTAGGGCGACGTGAAGAAGTGCACCAGGTTGACGAGCACCAGAATGGCAAACGTGTTGGCCAGCATCGTGCCGCTCATGGCAAAGAGAAAGCCGATACCGAGCACCATGCCGGGCACGGTGTTGGTGAGCATGGCAAAGCTGTCCATCGTCGTCCGGCACCAGCCCTTAAGCTGAGAGCGTGCATTGACCATTGCTGCGGCGTAACACAGCAGTGTGCCGGTAACAGCGCTAGCAAAGGCCACGCCCACGGAGTTGCCGTAGACCTCCCAGACGACGCCGTCGGAGAGAATGCGGGTTATCACATCAAGCGTGAAGACGGGCTTGTAGGGCCACTGCTCAACAAAAGGCACGACGAACATCACGGCAAAGACCGACAGCAGTACGGCGGCAATGATCACGTAGTAGCCGGCAAAAAGCGCATCACGCACGCGGTTGCGGGCAGGCGGCTGGTAGTTGATGCGGTTGTAGCGGAAGTTGAAGCGCTCGACGTACTTCAAAAGCATCACCGAGGCAATCGAAGGCACGAGCATCGCCATGGCGATTACGGCACCGCGCCCAAAATCGGGCACCGCACCCATCATCGTGGTATAGAGCTCGGTGGCAATGACGTCGTACTGACCGGCAATCGAGACCGGAATACCGAAGTCGGTGAAGGACAGGAAGAAGCTCAGAATAAAGGCCGAACAAAGTGCCCCCACAACCGGGCGCAACGCCGAAATGTAGAAGGTGCGCCAGGGACTGTCGCCCATCAGGCGGCTCACCGTAATCGTGTTGCGGTCAATGTAGTGGAAGGCGTTGGAAAGGATCAGAAACGCGGGCGGAAGCGTGTAGATTACGTCAGCGATCAACAGCCCCCAGAAACCGTAGATCGAAAACGGCAGCACGCCGAAGATTTGGCTCACCAGCCCCAGACGTCCGAAGGAATAGATCACCGCAAAGCCGTAGGTGATCGAAGGCAGAAAAAGCGGCAAAAGAATGACGATCTGAAAGACCTTCTTGGCCCAAGGGTTAAGTCGCGTGAAATGCAGACCGTAGGCACAGCCGAAGGCAAGCACAGCAGCGATAACCGCCGACAAGCCCGACACGGCAAAGCTGTTGGAAAGCGCATTCCAGAAGCGCGGTTCCGAAAGAAGCGAGGCGTAGTTCGCAAGCGTCAGGCTGCCGTTGCCGTCCAAAATAGACTGAAACAAAACGCAGCCGAGCGGATAGAGCAGCACTGTCGAGAGCGTGAGCACCACCAGGGCGAACACGATCTTGAGTTCGCGGCGCTCGCGCCCGAAGAGTTTATCCGTAAGAGTGGTCATGACAGTCATCCCGCAACTTAAGCCAGAGCGCCGGATTCGGCTTTGAGCGTTGCGGCGTTCTTAGGGTTTGGGCCGCTGAACAGCTTCAGGATGTTGGTGCGCTTGACCATCAGCTGGGAAATGATGAAGTCATTGACGAAATCGTCTGCGGGCTTGTTGATGATCGTCATCGGATCGGCAAACTGCGCGATTCGTCCGTTGTTGATGATGAGCACGCGGTCCGAGAGCGTGAGCGCCTCTTCCGGGTCATGCGTCACAATGAGCGTCGTGAGCTCAAACTGACGGGCGATCATGCGGATTCGTTCTTTAATGGACTCCTTGATGAGGCCGTCCAAAGCCGAGAGCGGTTCGTCGAGCAGCAGAATGCGAGGCTTGAGAACGAGCGTTCGTGCGATGGCCACGCGCTGCTTCTGACCGCCGGAGAGTTCGTCGATGCGCTGGTGCAGATGCTTTCTCAATCCCAGAAGATCAATCAGTTCATTGACTTCCTCGAGAGTGGATGCGGAAGGGTTGTTGCGAAGACCGTAAACGATGTTGTCGTGAGCGTTCAAGTTCGGGAACAGCGCAAAGTCCTGGAACACGATGTTGAAGCCGCGCTTTTGCATCGGCACATTCGTGAGGTCCTCGCCGTCGAACATGATTTTGCCCGAGGTAGCTTGCGTCAGGCCGAGAATCAGATTCAGAAGCGTCGTTTTGCCGCAGCCCGACGGACCGAGGATGGAGACAATTTCCCCTTTGCGAATGGAGAGCGAAATGTCCGAAAGGATGGTTCGATTTCCGTAGCTCTTGTTGATGTGTTTGAGGGTGAGCATTTCTTAGCGTCTTGAAATTGAATTCTGGGCAGGGCAGACGCCATTTTGAGAGCTGCTTGTATCGAAGCCGTGACAGTTCTGTGACGAGTCTTTGTCTGTTTTATGACGCTTTTATGACAAGAAGCATCCATTGAGCAAATCCTCTCCTGCCTATAATCCGACTGACCACTCGACTGATTTTTTGCTCCTGCAAATTTATGAAAACCATTCGTCTGCTTTATCCGGACTGGCTCAGCGGCGGGCTTGAGACTTACTACTTCGGCGCCAACCTGCTGCAGCACATTCTTCCTGCCAATCCGAATCAAACGCTGGTCAAAGTTGACATTCCGACTCCGGACGGTCGTCAGCGCAAAGTTCAAGACGGCATCGCCGGAAAAGACGAAGTGCTCGCCGGCATTCGAGCCGCACAAGCCGCCATTGAAAACGAAGCCCCGCAGCGGATCATCACGATCGGCGGCAATTGTTTGGTATCCCAGGCACCATTCGATTATCTGCACGGGCTTTATCCCAACAGCGGCATTCTGTGGCTTGATGCTCATCCGGACGTTTCCATGCCCGAGGACGGTTATCCCAATGCACACGCCATGGTCTTGGGGGCATTGCTCGGAGCCGGTGAACCGTCAATGGCGGGACTCATGAAAAACCCCGCGTTCAAGCCCGATGAGCTACTTTATGTCGGTCTTCAGGGACTGCACGACTATCAAGCCAAGTTCCTGGACAACTTAAGCGTCAACTACAAAGTGCAGACGGAAGACTTCGTTTCTGACGACGACATCAGAGCGTTTGTGCAAAAGTTCGATCATGTCCTCGTGCATCTGGATATCGACGTACTTGATCCTCAGTACTTCCACTCCACCTATTTCGCTAATCCGAATCTTGTCGGAGACGGTTCTGGAGGCGGACGCATGACAATGGATCAACTTGCTTCAATCCTGCATCTTGTTGCCACTAACTCAGAAATTGCAGGCTTAACGATTGCCGAATACCTTCCGTTTGACGAAGAGCGTCTGCACAAGCTTTTCGGCTCATTGAAGCTTTTCACTGATTAATTTTTTAGAGGACTTCCATGTCGGTTTTGATGCCCGAACCCAAGAACACGCTGCTTGGTAAGGACACTGTTTACAGCGATCGCTACAACCCGGACTTGCTTCAGCCGATTCCGCGCGCACTCGGGCGCGATGCCATCGGCGACCATGATTTCCGCGGCACGGACATCTGGCGCCTCTATGAGCTCTCTTGGCTCAATGAACAGGGCATCCCGCAGACGGCCGTGGGTGAACTTCTGGTACCGGCCAGCACGCATTCCATTGTGGAGTCGAAGTCTTTGAAGCTTTACGCGGGCTCCTTTGCCATGACCAAGATGAGCGGCAAAGATGAAGTGGCTCACCGCATGGCCGAAGACCTGTCGTCCCGTCTGGGGGAACAAGTCGAAGTACGTCTTTACGATGTAACCGCCTATCCCGGTGCCGTGCGTGCGATGCCGGGCATCAATCTTGACACCCTGACGCTGTCTGAAGGCGATATCGTGAACGCGTATGAAACCGAGCCGGCCTATCTGAAGTTTGACGAAAATCGCTCGGAGACGGCTACCGAAACGTTTTCGACCTCCGTTTTCCGCTCTCTCTGCCCGGTCACGGGGCAACCCGATCTGGCAAGCATTCTGATTTCCTACACAGGTAAGGCGATTGATCCGGCCGGCCTCTTGAAATATCTCGTCTCCTATCGTTGCCACCGCGGGTTCCACGAGCAGTGCGTCGAACAGATCTTTCACGACTTGCGCGCAACCTTTGCGCCGGAAATGCTTGAGGTGTACGCCTGCTTTACCCGACGCGGCGGCATTGACATCAATCCGTTCCGGTCATCGATGCGTGACACTCCTGACGAGATCATTCGAGAGATGCGTCAGTAGATTTTCGAACAGTTGACGACAGATCGCGACAATTAAAAGCAATTTCTCTTATTGAGGCGGCAAATCATGGCTACTCCCTATCAATTTCAATGCGACTACATCGCCGGTTGCACGCCGCAGATCATGGACGCTTTGCTTCGCCACAATCTCACCGAAGTGCCCGGCTACTGCGAAGACATGTTCTGCAAGGAAGCCGAAGCGAAAATCCGCGAAGCCTGCAAGTGTCCTGACGCCGGCGTATTCTTCTTTGCGGGCGGTACGATTTGTAACCTCTCCCTGATTTCTGCCGTTCTGCGGCCCTGGCAGGGTGTTCTGGCGGCACCGAGCGGCCACATTGCCGCACACGAAACGGGAGCCATCGAAGCCACCGGCCACAAGGTGCTTGAAATTGACGCTGTCGACGGCAAGCTGACGGCCGAAGCTGTCAAGAAGGCGCTTGTTTCATACCGCACCAACGCCGAACGCATCTTCTACGTGGAACCCGGGCTCGTCTACATTTCCAACCCGACGGAATTGGGGACTCTTTACAGCCTCGCGGAACTCGAAGAACTCTCCAAGGTCTGCTGCGAAGAAGGACTCTTTCTTTATGTCGACGGCGCGCGTCTTGCCTATGCGCTTGCTGCAGGCGACATCAAACTTGAAGACTACGCACGTCTGACGGACGCCTTCTGCATCGGCGGCACCAAGTGCGGCGCGCTGGGCTGCGAAGCCTTGGTCATCATGGATCAGAAGCTTGCGCGCGACTTCCTCTCGGCTCAGCGCCAGCGGGGAGCGCTTCTATCCAAAGGTCGTCTTGCGGGATTGAGTTTCTCGACTTTCTTTACTGATGACCTTTACGGGAAGATCGGCAAGCGAGCCATTGAGCAAGCCATGCAGCTTAAAGCAGCCTTCGTGCGTGCCGGCATCGAGCTTTATATCGACTCGCCCACCAATCAGCAGTTTGTGCTACTGACCGATGCTGCAATTGAGCATCTCAAAGGGAAATTCATCTGGGAAGACTGCGGCAAACACAGCGACGGCCGTACAATCGCACGATTCTGCACGGCGTGGTCAACGACGGATGAAGCCTTGCAGGCGCTGCTTGATGCGCTCGGCGAGATGGCTTCGGAAGCAAAGGTCTAGGAAATCTCTAGGCATGTCCGGACGGAAGGTGATCGAGAACGGATGCCTTCCGCTTTTCTTCTATATTCTTCTAATTTTCCATTTTGCGTAGAAGATTAGAAGAAAAATCCGACAAGCAAAGAACTTTGGAGCAACTCAGACCGACTCCAAACCCAGCATCTTCATCACGGTCGGCAGTCCCGAAGGCAGTTCGCCCTGCGCTCCGGGAACCGGCCGAGTCCCCGCTTCACTGTGAAAATCACTGCCGGTACTGATGGCCAATCCGTAAAAACGGGCAAACTGAAGCGCCTTCTCGGTAAACGACGGACTTTGCGAGCCGCTCACGACCTCAATGCCATCACCGCCGCATTCGGCAAAGCCTTCGACTAAAGCATCAAGTTGCCAGTCGGCAGAGAAGTTGTAACGGCCGGGGTGAGCCAACACGGCAATACCGCGCGCCTTGTGGATGAGCTCGACGGCGTCGGCCACCGATCCCCAAGGAGCGGCCACATACGCGAGCTTTCCTTCGCCGAGGTATTTGTCGAAAGCTTCCTGCTGATTCTTGACGATGCCGCGCTTCATGAGCGCCTTGGCAAAGTGCAGACGCGAGAGATTACTTTCGCGGGCCGAAAAAGTCATGGCCTCTTCAAACATCCCCTCAATACCGAGTTCTGCAAAGCGTTCTGCCATCAAAACGGCACGGCGATCTCGCTCAGAACACATCGTCGTTGTGACAGCGAGCAACTCTTCGTCGTGCGGATTGATGCCAAGCCCCACAACATGAATGTTTTTGCCGGCGTAGATCGTCGAGATTTCAATGCCGGTGACAAAAGTAAGGCCCTCAAGCTGCGCGGTACGCTGCGCAAGATCAACACCGGCCACCGTGTCGTGATCGGTCAGAGCCATCGTGCGAACGCCGCACTCGCGCGCAAACCGTACCAGCGCGTCCGGCGCCAAACTGCCGTCGCTGGCTGTTGAGTGCATGTGCAAATCAAGCGTTCCCACCGAGCCTCCTTCTTTCGTCTATCGCGGTTACAAAGATCACTGCCGTGTCGATCACGCTTTGGTGTCGGTACAATCCGAAACCCAAGCAACATTATGACGTTTAGCAGTCGTACGATTATGGCTCGATTCTCCTTCGAAAACCACGTCCCTCAGGTATCTTTTTCAGCCTGGACCGCAGAATCCTCCCAAGTGATCGGTCGCGTCGAACTCAAAGACAACAGCAGCATCTGGCCGGGAGCTGTATTGCGCGGAGATTTGGAGTCCATCACGGTGGGAGTCGGCAGCAACGTGCAGGACAATGCCGTCATTCACACGGAAAAAGACTTTCCCTGCGTCGTTGAGGACAACGTCACCGTCGGACACGCCGCCGTTTTGCACGGCTGCACCGTCAAAAGCGGCGCCCTGATCGGCATGGGCGCGATTGTGCTCAACGGTGCCGTCGTGGGTGAAAACGCCATTGTCGGCGCTGGCAGTCTCGTTGCAGAAGGCAAAACCGTGGCGCCCGGCACGCTCGTCGTGGGCACTCCCGCCCGTTTCGTGCGCAACCTCACCGAAGAGGAAATCCGCACGATGCACCGCAACACGGCGCATTACGTCGAAGAAGCCCGCCGCTTTGAAGCAGGACTGCGTCGCATCGACTGAAAAAAAAATTCACGTGGCCAAGGCTTGAAATTAAGCGTTTTTGCCCTCATTTATAGGCAAATGAGGTTGCTCTATCGAGCGGCCTATCCGACCCGTTTTTTGTGTCCGTCGCCGTTGGCATTTAGTCGGGCGACCATGACGAATCTGAAAATTTATGGCTGATTCTCTCGTTAAGCTCCTTTTTCCCAATCAAAACTGCCACGTGCAGAGCGTTCGACTGACGGACAGCTGGCAACAGATGAAGGCTTCGCTCGAAGCCCCGGCCCCCGTGCTGCGCATGCTGGGCGAACTTGCCGCTGCCGCCGCTCTGATGGCTTCAGGCCTGAAGTTTGAAGGCGCACTGGTACTGCAAATCGTGGGCGACGGCCCCGTAAAGCTCGCTCTCGTTGAAGTGCGTTCCGGCTTGAAGATCCGCGCCACCGTGCAGATGCGCGCCGGCATGGAAGTTCCCCCCAACGCCACGTTTAAGGACATGGTCAACGCCAACGGCAAGGGCCGCTGCGCGGCAATTCTCGACCTTGCCGATCGCCGCCCCAACGAAGATCCCTATCAGGGGGTGGTGCCTCTGACCGGCAATACTGTGGCCGAAACACTCGAAGGTTTCATGACGATGTCCGAGCAGCTGCCTACGCGCATGTGGCTGTCGGCCGGCGACAAGGCCGCCGGCGGCATCATCATGCAGCGCCTGCCCGCCCACGGCGGCAAGGCGGCCGAAGGCACGACCGAGGACACCGTGGAAGAAGGTTTCCGTGAAGTGCAGACCTTCGCACAGACCGTCACCCCCTCGGAACTTCTCGAAATCGAACCGATGGAACTGTGCCGGCGTCTTTTCTGGGAACTCAATCCCAGCGTACTCGATGAGCTCACCCCCACCTTCTCCTGCCGCTGCTCGCGAGAAAACATCACGCGAATGATCCGCTCGTTCGGCGAAAAGGAAGCGCGCGAAATCATCGCCGAACAGGGTACGCTCAAGGTGCGCTGCGAATTCTGCGGGTCGCTCTATCTGTTCGACTCCAAAGACATTGACGCGATCTTCAGCGATCATCCCGTCAAACAGACCTCGGCTGACATTTCAACCACGAGCAAAGGCTCGGCCTGATTTTTGACTCGAAGCCATCGCACGCTCCGTATAATGAACTTCTGCCTGCAGGCGGGCGTCGTCCTGAAAGCCCGCCTTCGGTTTTTCCAACATTTTCGGTACTTCTATGTTTCGAACCACCAGTCGCCGTACGCTGATCGCTGCAGCGGCGCTCGCCATGACGGGCTGCGGCTTTCGTCTGCGCGGCCGCTTCTCGCTTCCGTTTGAGACGCTCTACATCAGCTATAACCTCAACACCCCGCTGGGCTCTCAGCTTTCGCGCCAGCTCAAGGCGGGTTCCGATGTCCGACTGGTGAATTCGCCTTCGGAAGCGCAGGCCATTCTCTACGTTCTCGGCGAACGCCGCTCCCGCAACGTAGTTGCCTACAACGCATACGGCGATGCGCGCGAATATGAGTTGAAACTCGAAGTGAGTTTCCGACTGTCCGCTCCCGACGGCGCACAGTACCTGCCCGACACCGTGATTGCGGCCGTGCGTGAAATCTCCTACAACGAGGAGGACTACCTCACTCGCGATGCCGAAGAAGCGCTGGTGATCAACGAGATGCTCTCCGACATCGTCGTTCAGATGGTGCGCCGCATCGAAAAGGCTCAGCCGCCCAAGCAGCCTGAAGATCTCACCACCCGCTAACCGTTTTTTTTCTGACACTCGGGCAAATCCGATGCGCTTTTCCGACCTGGAGTCCTATCTTGCGCAAACCCCTCTGGCACCTCTGTGGGTGATCACGGGCGAAGAGCCGCTTCTGATGCTGGAAGCGGCCGATCTGTTGCGCGCCAAGGCTCGGGAGGAAGGCGCAACGGAACGCGAGGTGCTCAACGCCTCTGCCATCTGGGACTGGTCGAAGCTTCCCGAAAGCTGCACGGCCATGAGTCTGTTCGGTGACAAGAAAATTGTGGAGCTTCGTCTGGCAAGCCCCCGCCCCGGCGTTAAGGGAACGCAGGCGCTCACCGACATTGCCTCGATGCCTTTGGACGGCGTGACGCTTGTCGTCACCATTCCCTACGACTGGAGCCTGAAAAAAGCAGCCTGGTACAAGGCGCTCACCGCCAACGCCGAAGTTGTCGAATGCAACAGCGTTTCGGCTCGAGAACTCCCCTCCTGGTTTGCTGCGCGTCTGGCCAAGAAAAACCTCAAGGCCGAACCCGCTGCCCTCAAGATCCTGTCGGATCGCTGTGAGGGAAACCTTCTTGCCGCAGCGCAGGAAGTCTTAAAGCTCGCCTATCTTTTCCCCGAAGGCTCCGTCATCACGGAAGAGGCAGTCACGGACTCCGTGCGCGATGTAGCCCGCTTTGACGTAGAAAACCTTCTCGAAGCGATGTTTGCGGGCGACGCCGCCAAGTCGCTTCGCATCGTTGAAAACCTCAACGCAGCAGGTGAATCCATCCCCTCCTTCATGTGGATGATCACCGAAGAGCTGCGCATGACGCTGAAATTCCGCGCAGCGATCGACAACGGGTCGGACCGCAATTCCGCGCTGCGTCAAGCCGGTGTTTGGGGTGACCGCTCGGCTCGCATCACGCGCGCAGCGGGACGCCTCAACACCCGCAAATTGTCGAGTGCGTTACTGCTTTGCGCAGACATCGACAAGATCAGCAAGGGTCTGACCGTCCCCAACCGCGACACCGATCCCTGGATTGAAATTGCCGCGCTGGCCGCTTTCGTGGCTTCCTAACCGTTCTCATTCCAGCCGCCTTTTGCCGGTCTCTTCCCGCTCCGTCAAGTCTTGAGTCGCTACAATCCAAGAACACGCTTTCGCGTTCTACTGTGGGTTTAAGCATGACGACTTCCGTTTCCGAATTGATGATTGAAGCTGGGCAAAAGGCTCGTGCCGCCTCGCGCCGCATGGCCGCCGCCTCAACTGCCGACAAGAACAAGGTTCTTCTTCGTCTGGCCGAACTGTTGGAGGCTAAGAAAGAGGACATTTTTGCAGCCAACGAACAGGATCTCGTCAGAGCAAAGAAGAACGGACTGAAAGAATCATTCGTGGATCGCCTGCGCGTCACGGAAAAAGTGCTGAGGCTGATGGCTGAAGGCGCCCGACAGACTGCGGCCCTTCCCGACCCCGTCGGTGAAATTTCCGAGATACGCCGTCGCCCCTCGGGCATTCAGGTCGGACGCATGCGAGTACCGCTTGGCGTTCTCGGAATCATCTATGAGTCGCGTCCAAACGTGACGGTAGACGCGGCCTGTCTTGCCGTCAAATCCGGCAACGCCTGCATTCTGCGCGGCGGCTCGGAAGCGTTTGAAACAAATCGCATTCTGGGTGAACTGGTGCAACAAGCTCTGACTGAAACCGGCTTACCGACTGAAGCCGTGCAGATCGCTCCCACTACTGATCGCGATTTCGTGGGCGAAATGATTCGGGCCAACAAATACGTCGACGTGATTATTCCGCGCGGCGGCAAAGGACTGATTGCGCGTCTTGCGGCAGAAGCTACCGTGCCGATGATTCACCATCTTGACGGCATCTGCCACACCTACGTCGACAAGGACGCTGACATTGACATGGCTGTTTCCGTCACCGACAACGCCAAGACGCAGCGTTATTCGCCTTGCAACGCCACGGAAACGCTTCTGGTGCATGAAGCCGTTGCAGACGTATTCCTCCCTCGCATAGGCCGAATCTTTGCGGAGAAAAATGTGGAGATGCGATGCGACGCCAAATCAAAGGCCGTTTTGGAAGCCTCGGGGCTGTCCTGCGTCGACGCTGATCCGTCGGATTGGGATACCGAGTACAACGCACCGATCATTTCGATTGCGGTGGTAAAGAGCCTTGATGAGGCCATCGCCTTTATCGAAGAACATTCTTCCAAACACACGGATGCCATCATCACCAATAATCTGCAAGCTTCTCAACGCTTCCTACGTGAAGTGGATTCCGGCAGCGTCATGGTGAACTGCTCGACGCGTTTTGCCGATGGCTTTGAATATGGGCTCGGAGCGGAGATCGGCATCAGTACGGGAAAATTGCATGCCCGTGGACCGGTGGGGCTTGAGGGTTTGACGAGCTTGAAGTATGTGGTAATCGGCAACGGCGAGGGGCGGCAGTAATGATTGCCCACCAAAATTCACTTTAGAAGTCTATAGTGTATGCGAACACACTGAAACCTCAGCTCGCACTCGCGAAGCGTCACAATTGACAAGAGGATAGCTATGAACTCCCGCAAACTGAAGCTCTATAGCAGTTTATCCGCGCTTCTACTGCTCGTAGGCTGTGCCGGAACAACTGAAATCGTAGAGATTTCACCCAATGTCTATTCGCTTAGCGGATACAGCGACATAACTGACAACGCCGGAAGCGTACGTATCAACCTTATCAAAAAGGCCCAGGCCTTCTGCGCTGCAAAGGGACAACGTCTGCACACGCTTGAATCCACTCAGGCAGACGGAAATTCCAACAAGAGTGCAACTGCCACCATCAACTTTTATTGCGAACCCGCACCCGATTTCGACACAACCTCTTCCGATATACCCTCAAGCAAGCTCTGAAGTCACGTACACTCGGCTTTTTCCTCTCGTCGAGTGTACGTAAATGAATTTCGTAGAAACGTCCCCCCTCGATACAACGAAATCCAATGAGCAACAAAAAACCGCGAACCCTTGATTTTCTGGCTTTCGCGGCAAATTTCGACATTCAACGGTGTCGTCCGTGTTGTTTTGGCGTCCCCATGGGGATTCGAACCCCAGTTCTAACCGTGAGAGGGTCATGTCCTAGGCCTCTAGACGATGGGGACGAGAGGCTTTCACTTGAGAGGCACCATTGTACGACCTGACAAGAAAATTTCAAGTCGTTTTGCAATCAAAAGCCAACCAAACATCCTGTGCTTGATCGGCCTGATTGTTTCGGAAAACTTCGTCAGTGCTTGTCTCGGAAGCTACCAGACACCAAATTGAATTCAAAGAAACGGCATTCCAACGGACCGTTGAATAGCGGCGTCTTCTTGCTTTCCTTCAGACGCATCTGACGCGGCAGATTGCGGTCGCTCGTAAGAAAGCGTGCCGTCCAGCCCGAGAAGTTGTGCTTCAGGTTGTCGGCCACATCCTTCATCATGGACGCTACCGTCGCACTCTTCGGATTGGACTGTTCACCGTAGGGAGGGTTGGCCACAATGAGACCGGCCGGTGCGGGCGGCGTTACCTGACGAGCGTCGCACTGGGCAAACGTAAGGCGTCCGTCGTCAATCAATGCGCCAAGTCCCGCGCGGCGGGCATTCTGTTCTGCCTTGCCGACTACAATGGTGCTGATGTCGCTTGCGGCAATCCTCACTTTTGTGTGCATATTGACGCGGGCTTTGGCTTCTTCGAGTTCTTCTTGCCAAATGTCGCGTTCAAAGCCAGTGAAGTTTTCAAACAGGAACTTGCGCTTAAGACCGGGGGCCACCCCGCAGGCGGCCAGTGCAGCCTCGATGGCAATCGTGCCGGAACCGCAGAACGGATCCACGAGCGGCGTATCGGCATTCCAGTCTGCAAGCATCAGAAGACCGGAAGCCAAGTTTTCCTTGAGCGGCGCTTCGCCCTTGTCCGTACGCCAGCCGCGCTTGAAAAGCGCTTCACCGCACAAGTCAAGATAGAACGTGCAGTGCGTGTCGTCGGCAAAAGCAAACACGCGGATTTCAGGATGCGCCGTATCCACGCTCGGACGTCGGTCCATGAAGTGCATGAAACGATCGCAAATGCCGTCCTTGATGCGCAACAGCGTGAAGTCCAGGCTGCGCAAGGGAGAGCGACGGGCATTGATGTCCACGCGAATCGTTGCGTCGGGACCAAACCAGTTTTCCCACTTCGTGCGGCAGGCAAAGTTGTAGATGTCTTCTTCGTCCTGATAGTCCGATACGCCCACGCGCATCAGAATGCGGCTTGCCGTGCGGCAATAAAGGCAAGCACGCTGTGCCATGAGCATCGAGCCGGTGAACGTGACGGCTCCTCGTTGAACGCGAAGGCCGGTGATGCCGATGGCTTCGAGTTCCTGAGCGCACAGCTCTTCAAGCCCCAAGGGCACGACAACATAGAAATGAGTGGGATTTTTCATTGAATCAGAAGTTCCGCCGCTTTCGCGGAAATTGACCGCCTTCGGTAATTGTCCGCCGACGAATAGAGAATGGAATAGTGTTCGTGCGAATTGTAAGGAAGAACGGTCTCTTCATGGCAAAAAGCGGCTGATTTCCACTCCGAAACAGCGTTGTTCAACAGCATAAAGACCTCTAGGCAAAAGGCTGTAGAGCGCGCCAAATCTCTTTCCTTGGCACTATCAAATGCGGTAGTATCCGTTGAAACAATTTAAAACAATGAAGCTCTGGCAAGCTTTTCTTCGCCAAGGTTCCCCTCTTCCAAAAATCCAAACGAGGCTCCCTGATGGACTTGCTCTTTAACCCCATCATCTTGTCGGTGTTGGTACTTTGCGTACTCTGCCTGGTCAAAGTCAACGTTCTTGTCGCGCTTATCCTTGCGGCCATCACCGCCGGCCTGTCGGGCGGCATTGACATCGGCAAAACGATGACGCTTTTGGCCGACGGCTTTTCCGCCAACGCCACCACCGCGCTTTCCTACATCCTGTTGGGTACCTTTGCCGTTGCCATTGCGCACACAGGCTTAATGCAGGTGCTTGTTTCCTGGATTTCCAAACATCTGGGGTCTCGTCCGGCGATCTTCTGTCTCGTTTTGGCCGCCATTGCCTGCTTGTCACAGAACGTGGTGCCGGTGCATATTGCCTTCATTCCGCTGTTGATTCCGCCGCTGCTCTATCTGATGAACAAGATGCAACTTGACCGCCGTGCGGTGGCTTGTTCTCTCAGCTTCGGCCTGAAGGCTCCCTACATCACGCTGCCCGTTGGTTTCGGTCTGATCTTCCAGGGTATCGTCGCTGACAGCATGACTCAAAGCGGCATGAAGACCACGGTGTCGGACGTCGCTTCCGTCAACTGGATTCTCGGTGCGTCCATGTTGATCGGTCTGCTGATTGCTGTCTTTGTGCTCTATCGTAAACCTCGTCACTACGAAGATCGCCCGGTCATCGGCATGGAAACCAAGGCCGAGGAAATCAAGAAGTTTGAACTCAAGCACTGGGCAACGCTTCTGGCCATCGTTCTGGCCGTTGTGGTTCAGCTCATTTGGCAGTCTCTGCCGCTGGCCGCTTTGATCGGTCTTCTGGTCATGATTCTCGGTCGCGCCTTCCTTTTCCGTGAATTGGACGATCATATCGCCGGCGGCATTTCCATGATGGGCTTTATCGCCTTTGTGATGCTCATCGCGGGTGGTTATGCAGCCATTCTCAAGGAAACAGGCGCTGTTAATGAACTGATTCAGAGCGTAGTTCCCTATCTGCACTCCAACAAGATTCTGGCTGCCACCATCATTACCGGCATTGGTCTTATTGTGACGATGGGCATCGGCACTTCTTTCGGTACCGTGCCGATCTTGGCTGTGATCTATGTGCCGCTGTGCTCCGCTGTGGGTTTCTCGCTTCCTGCCACCATTCTTCTGATGTCAGCTGCCGGTGCTCTGGGTGATGCCGGTTCTCCTGCCTCCGACACCACACTCGGCCCTACGAGCGGTCTGAATGCAGACGGCCAGCATGACCACATTTGGGACACCTGCGTACCGACCTTCATTGCCTACAACATCCCGCTGATGATCGCTGGCATTGTCGGGGCTCAGTTCCTGTAAACAGGAAACCAGCTAATTCTTCTCCAACGGGCGGTCTTTTCGGATCGCCCGTCTTGTTTTCAGGTGTTAGGCCTTCTTTTCCGAGCGCAGCTGTTTGACGGTTTTACCGTTGATGCCGTAGTTGGTCATCGGCACCTCATCGATGACGACCACCAGATGCGTCGTGTCCTTGCCAAGCACATCGGCGATGAGTTTGGTAACCCCCGCGATAAGCTGTTCCTTTTGTTCCGGCGTCGGAGCTTCGGAGTCGCCGGTGAGTTTGATATTGACGTAGGGCATGGTTCTCTCCTTTGTGTGGACAGAGCTATCTTCTCACTGAAGTCTCGATTGATTCGATTAAGAATGCGAGGCCAACGCGAGATCAGAGCTGCTAACCGCAATTTTGCCCTTTAGGTGTTGTAAAAAAGCATCACATCCATTTGAGGCTTGCTTTTGAATTTGAGAGTTACGCAATTCGGAGTGAGAATGCCTTCACCCTTTCGGAACAAAGGGTGATTGGGCCTTCGGGCATGTTGCGGTTCCTTGCAGGCTTGCAACGCTTAAATCCCGGGCCTTTTTGATCAAAAAGATCCCCTATCTTTATAGGAACAAATCAAAATGAAAAAGACTCTTGCTGCAGTTGCCGTTCTCGGCGCTTTTGCCGGTTCTGCTCTCGCTGCTGATGTTCAGCTCTACGGTATCGTTGACGAAGGTTTGGCCTACAGCCACGTTGATCTGGACGGTGCCGCTGATGCTACCGACTCCTTTAGCATGAATTCCGGCATGCAGTCCGGCTCCCGCTTCGGCTTCAAAGGCACGGAAGATCTCGGCAACGGCCTCACGGTTGGCTTCGTTCTGGAAAATGGCTTCTCCGCTGACACCGGCGCTGACAACGACACGTTCTTTGATCGTGAAGCTTCTCTCTTCATTCAGGGCGGCTTCGGTAAATTGGCCTTCGGCAAGATCGGTTCGATCAACTGCGGTACCAGCTCCTGGGCTCAGATTGGCGTTCTCTCTGCCTTCGGCACTTCCAACTGGGGCGGCTACTCCAACCAAATTGGCAGCACTGCTTCCACCGGCGCTGTGATGGATAACACGGTCGCCTATCAGACCCCGTCGTTTGCCGGCTTCACGGTATATGCCCAGTACTCCATGGGTGATGACGGCTCCAAGAACCAGCTCAAGGGCTCGGAAAACGAATCCAGCCTTGATCGCTACTATGCCATCGGTGCTAAGTATGCGAATGGTCCGCTGACTGCCTACTTCGCTGTTGACTCCTACAACTACCAGACGTTCGGAGCTGAAAACGGCGACAAGATTGACGACAGCCTGACGATTACTCTGGGCGGCAACTACAACTTCGAAGTTGCTCAGATTTTCTTCGGCGCTCAGTACTTTGACGAAGTCAAGACGTTCGGTAGCCTCGTTAGCAACGCTGACCTTCACTTTGCAGACAAGATCAAGGGCTACGGTCTGAACCTTTCTGCCAACATCCCGGTTGCCGGCGGCAAGATCATGGCTGGCGTGGGTTATGTTGATGCAGAAGCTGCTGATAGCGTTGCTGATACCAGTGCAGGCAACAACAAGGATAACGAATTCCAGCGTTACATCGTGTCTGCCGGCTACGACTACCCGTTCTCCAAGCGCACGGACGCCTATGTTGTCGCCAGCTACATGCAGGACTCTGTTGATTACGGTACTGCAACTGACGATCGTGATCCCAGCGCCTTCACGTTCGTGGTCGGCCTGCGCCACAAGTTCTAATCTGACAATCTCATCCTGAGATTTACTGATTAGCATCAACCCGCTTCGGTTTCGGCTGAGGCGGGTTTTTCACACCCTTCAAACACGGTTTTGCTGCGTGCCCAATTTTTGAGCACATGACAAAAATTGTTGCAAATCAGTGACCGACACTGTTTGCTCACCCACTTATCCCCAAAACCTGTGAAGAACCTCCTTCGTTATCCACACTTCGGCTTATCAACAGGCAACAGCCCTCAACAAATCTTTGCTTTTCTGCTTGCCTGCCGTCCGTAAAATGATGGCAAAAGCACCACGTTTGAGGTTTGCCATGCGCACACCGATCTTTACGCTTGCGGTTTCGGCACTGATTCTTACCGGCTGTTCCACAACGGTTGTTTTTGAAAGCGACATCGAGGGAGCCGTCGTGACGACGGTTGCCGGACAACAGTACGGCGTTACGCCCGTTGCGGTTTCGTTTTCCAACGATGATCTCGATGCTTCGCGAGATATTGACGGCTGTGCGCGCATTCTGGGCGTTACCTACACGTGGCCGTCGGGCGCCAAGGCATCCTCCCCCAATCCCATCGTCCTCTGCGGTGAAAATTCACGGTTTCGCTATGTCTTGAAGCGTCCGACCGATGCCCCGGATCTTGAAAAAGATCTTCAGCATGCGCTGCAGCTCGCAAAGCAGCGTCAAGCGCAGCTTCAAGCCGAGCTTGAAATGGAGCGCTTCTACAACGACCGCATGATGCTCTGGGGTCCCTTCATGTGGGGGCCGCCGCCTCCGATGCATCGTCCGCCGCCTCCTCCGCCCCCGAGGCCTCCTCATCGCTGATGATTGCGTGATCGCGTTTCGTTGGCCTTGCCAGCTGCAAGGCCAAGCGTGGCTGTTCTCGTTAAAATGGTGGCACTTCTCAATTTTTGATTTTTCTTTTACATGAAAGTTCTCGGCATTGAAAGCTCGTGCGACGAAACCGGCGTTGCGCTGATTGACAGCGAAAAAGGACTATTGGCAGACGCCGTCCACACGCAAATCGATATGCACCGAGCCTACGGCGGCGTTGTGCCGGAACTCGCCAGCCGCGACCATATTCGCCGTGCGCTGGTGTTGATTGACGACGTTCTGTCGCGCGCAGGCGTCAAGAAAGAAGAAATTGATGCCGTTGCCGTCACCGAAGGCCCGGGCCTGGCCGGAGCGCTCTTGGTCGGCTCGTCCGTCGCTCACGCCATCGGCTATGCCTTAGGCATTCCCGTGGTCGGAGTGCACCATCTGGAAGGTCACCTGCTCTCAGCTTGCCTTGCGGACCCTGCTCCCAAGTTTCCCTTCATTGCGCTGCTGGTAAGCGGCGGACACACGCAATTTATGCGCGTCAATGCTTTCGGCAGCTATGAACTGTTAGGAGAAACGCTGGATGACGCCGCAGGAGAAGCATTTGACAAAACCGCGCAGTTGTTAGGTGAAGGCTATCCCGGCGGTCCTGCGGTTTCTCGTCTGGCCGAAACAGGCACGCCCGGCGCCATTGAATTGCCGCGTCCGATGCTGCACTCTCCGTCGCTTGACATGAGTTTCTCGGGTCTCAAAACAGCCGTTCTGACCGCCGTCAACGATGCCAAGGATCCCACGGATCTTCAGTTCCGTTCGGATTTGGCTCTGGCGTTTACTGAAGCGGTTGCCGAAGTGCTCACCACCAAGGCCGTCAAAGCCATCAAAACAACCGGCATCAAACAGTTGGTGGTGGCGGGCGGCGTATCCGCCAATAAGACGCTGCGAGCCAGCCTGATTGATGCCTGCCGCAAACGCGGTGCGCGAGTCTTCTTCCCGCCTCAGCGTTTGTGCACCGACAACGGCGCCATGATTGCCGTGGCCGGCATGATGCGTCTGCAACGCATGACTGAAGAGGAACTTCAAAACGCCCGCAAGCGCTGGAGCTTCTCAGCCAAACCGCGCTGGACGCTTTCTCAAGCCGCCAATCCGGACGCCGTCAATCCGAGACAGCGATTCCGCAATCACTGATACATTTCGGGCCGGAAATTCCGGCCCGTGTCATTTGTATATCCGATTTCCGTGACAACTGCCTAAATCTGCATCACGGACATCAACTCAGAACTCGTCATTGAGCGTGCTGTCGATTCTTGACCCACTTCTCCCAACCTTCCTGACGCAACTTGCAGGCCGGACACTCGCCGCAGCCGTATCCCCAGTCGTGCAGGACATCGTGGTTACCCATATAGCAAGTGTGCGTCTGAGTGCGTACAAACTCCACGAAGACGTCACCACCGAGGTCGTGCGCCAACTGCCAGGTTTCTGCCTTCGTGAGCCACATCAACGGTGTCTCAATCACCACCTGACGGTCAAGTCCCAAAGAGAGTGACACCTGCAGGCTCTTTAATGTGTTGTCTCGGCAGTCGGCGTAGCCCGAGTAGTCGGTTTCACACATGCCGCCCACGAGAACAGAGCCGCCGCGGCGATAGGCAATGGCAGAAGCAAACGTGAAAAAAAGAAGATTACGTGCCGGAACGAAAGAGTTGGGCACTCCGTCCTTTTCAAACTCGATTTCGATCTCGCGCGTCAGAGAGCACTCCGAAATCTGGCCCAAGACCTTCATGTCGATCATGTGATCCAGACCGAGACGCCCCTTGGCGTAAGGCAGAACGTCTTCGATGGTCTCTAGGATGTGCTTGCGGCATGTGATTTCAGCCGTGTGGCGCTGGCCGTAGTCAAAACCGACGGTCTCCACTTCCTTGAAATTTTTCAGCGCCCACGCCAAACACGTCGTAGAGTCTTGTCCGCCTGAAAAAAGCACCAACGCTTTCTTGTCCGCAAAGCCACCGGCCATTTTGAAGTCCTTTAGAAATCATTGAAACCGAAGGATTCTACGGCGAAACCGCTTTGAGCAGAGACATCATTGCGCTTCTTTGCTACACTTGGATATATCCCATTGATATATCTTTTTTAGACAAAAAATGAGCAAAACCGCAAAAGTTTTCATGTCCGGCCGTAGCCAGGCCGTGCGGCTGCCGAAGGAATTTCGATTCGACACCAAAGAAGTCTGGATTCGCCGCAATCCGGATACCGGAGAAATTATCCTCAAGCCAAAGCCCGACCTACCCGAAGGCTTCTGTAACAGTCTTCAGCTCTTTATGCACGAAATGGCTCAGCTCAATCGAGAAGAAGGCGAAGAGCTCGAGCCTCTCGAAATTGAACCCCGCGAACCGTGGACGCCGAAGGAACTTTTCAAATGACCTCGTATCTGTTGGACACCAACATTCTCATCGAAGCAGTCCGAGCTGTAGACAATGACCTTCTCTTGAGGTCAAAGACTGCCTTTGGCGCTACTTTCTTCACATCTTCGATCAGTTGGATGGAAATTATGAACGGCGTATATCGATTGACACCCGACGGTGCCATGACAAAAAAAGCCGTTCGTTACCACAAACGTTTCGAGAAACTAACTGAGATCTTACAAATCGAACCTTTTACCAAAGAAGACGCCGAAGTTGCCGCCAAGCTTTACGATCACTCTCGCCGTCTTGGCCGTATGTTGTCATTTCAAGACGCATTGATTGCCGGTCAGGCACTTTCCCGAAACTTTGTGCTTGTCTCCGGAGATCGTCGAGCCGGCTTCGAGCTTTATGCCGACATGGGGTTGAAATACGAAAACTGGCTCGATCCGATTCATCAGACGCCTCCTTCCACTCTACTCAACGATCTGCTGTAGCAAGTTGGCGCCGAATCTCCGTCAGGGTTTGGTGCCGATCCACTCATAGACGCGCACCGGCACTCGCTTTCCTTCGTCATGCTTCGGTGCCTGGGCGCATGATCCTGAGCAAGCACCGCTTGCACACGCCGGCAGTACTTTCGTGAACCGCACCTTACCTTTGGTTCTCAAAGTCTCCGTCACCATTTCCACCATCTCGAAGGTGGTACGGAACTGTTGCGCGAGTTCCGGTTGTGTAGCCGTTCCATAACGGCGCAAATAATCCTGAATGTCCATCAAAAGGCTCATACTTTGTCCTTGTGTTACATGCAAGAAAAAGCCGCATCCGACAGCGAGTCTCTGGTCTGAGTATCGGATGCGGCCAGTCAGGTGCTTCAGAGTTTTGTTCTCCGAAGCTTTACGGTGATTTGATTACGAGGGCTGCGCCACAGCGATCGGGATCACCTTCGGTCCCTTACCGCGATTGTTCTTCACGTAGTTGCGCATGAAGACCAACAGAGCAGCAAGCAGGCCGAGCGAAATCACAATGGCCACGGTCGCGTAGAGCGGATCCTGTGCAAACGTGCCAACACGGTAGACAATGGTAGCCGTCGAGTAGCCGAGAACCGTCGTCCAGGCCGCCAGGAACAACGTCCAGGCTGCGCCTGCCTCACGATAAACCGCTGCGATTGCCGCTACGCAAGGCATGTAGAGAAGCACCAGCATCAGGTAGGCAAAAGCAGCCAGTTGAGAACCGAAGAGCTTTTGCATCATGTCGATGGTCGTCACCGTCACTTCCTGCGATTCGGCAGCGGATGCCGTATCCGACAAATCGTCAACGGCGATGCCGAGAGGATCAGTAAAGGCTCCGCCCAGGTCAGCCAGATTGTCAACGATCGTGCCGCCGGCTTCCGAGAGAATGGCTCCGAGCGACCAACCTTCGTCGGCTTCTTCTTCAGCAGGTGCGGCAGCGCCTTCGCCGGCAGCTTCCGCATTCTTGTCGCGAGCCATCTGGTCGTAGAGCGAGTTGAGCGTACCGACGACAGCTTCCTTGGCGAAGATGCCGGTAAAGACACCCACAGCCGCCGGCCAGTTTTCCTGCGTCACGCCCATCGGCGAGAGTACCGGAGCGATCGTGTAGCCGATTTCAGAGAGGACCGACTTTTCGGAGTCCTCATTGCCGAACGAACCGTCGGTACCCCAGCTGTTCAAGAAACCCAGTACGGCGCAGATCACAACGATCACTTTGCCGGCACGGTTCAGGAAGGCCTTCAGGCGATCCCACGTGCGCATCATGACGCCCTTGACCGTCGGGATGTGGTACGGCGGGATTTCCATCACGAAGGCGGAAACTTCACCGGGCAGCACTACGCGCTTGATCAAAAAGCCCGTGATGATGGCGGCAATGATGCCGATCACATAGATGCCGAACACCAGATTCTGGCCATTGGTCGGGAAGAACGCCGTCGCAAACAGCACGTAGACAGGCATGCGGGCGCCGCAGCTCATGAAGGGAGCCATCATGATGGTGATGATGCGGTCGGTTGCCTTGTCCATCGTGCGGGTAGCCATAATGGCAGGCACGTTGCAGCCAAAGCCCACGATCAGCGGTACGAAGGCTTTGCCGGGCAGGCCCAGAGCGCGCATCACGCGGTCCATCACGAACGCGGCACGAGCCATGTAACCCGAGTCCTCAAGCATGGCGAGGAACAGGAACAGGAAGAAGATCGGCGGAATAAAGGTTGAAACCGTCGTAATACCGCCGCCGATACCGTCGGCAAGCAAGACCTTAAGCCATTCGGGCGTGCCGACTGCCTCAAGCAGGCGACCGAAACCGTCGACAAAGATGCCGGCAAACGTGATATCGAAGAAGTCGATGAAAGCGCCGCCGAGGTTCTGCGTAAAGAGGAACATCACGTACATGATCGCCAGGAAGATCGGCAGTCCCAACCAGCGGTTCAAGACCACGCGATCGATCTTGTCGGTCATGGTGTTGCTCATTTCGCCGTGACGAATCAGTGCCTTTTGCGTGATGCGATTGACAAAGTTGTAGCGAGCGTCGGCAACCACGATATCGGCGTCGCCGTCATAAGCGGCATTCACATCGTCGACGATCTTCTTGACCTTGGCGTAGGCTTCGGCAGGAAGCTTGTCTTCAATACCCGGAGCGCCTTCAACGAGCTGCAGCGCGAACCATTCGGGACGTTCCACGCCTTCTTTGCGCAGTCCCTGAGTAATCGCCTCTCGAGCCTTCTCGATACGGTCTTCGAACGAAACGTTCATCGGCGGCAATTGCGGATTCTTCAGAAATTCCGCAACCGTCTTTTGAAGTTCACGCACCCCCTGCTCGCGCGCTGCCACCAGTCCCACAACAGGGCAACCGAGCGCCTGCTGCAGTGCCTTGAGATCCACCTCAATCTTGTGGTTCTTGGCAATGTCGAGCATATTGACGGCCACGACCATCGGCACGCGCATTTCAATGAGTTGCGCCGTCAGGTAAAGGTTACGTTCCAGGTTGGAGGCATCAACGATGTTGATCACAGCCTGCGCTTCATCCGTGAGGATGTAGTCGCGGGCGATGCGTTCGTCTTCGCCGGAAGTCGAAGCAGGCGTAATGGAATAAATGCCGGGAAGGTCAACGATCTCAACGTCGTTGCCTTCAAAGCTGTAGCGGCCCGTTTTCTTATCGACGGTGACGCCCGGCCAGTTGCCGACTTCCTGTTTGGAGCCCGTCAGAGCATTAAAAAGCGTCGTTTTGCCGCAATTCGGATTGCCGACAATACAGATGATATTTTTCATTTTGCAATCCCCAACTCAATCCAAGCGCACTTCCATAATGGCGGCTTCGTCCTTTCGAACGCTGATAAAGCTGCCGCGAACGCGAATCTCAACCGGATCGCCCAGCGGAGCCACGCGCACCACCTCAAATGCTGTTCCCGGTGTTGCACCGAGCATCAGCAAACGCCGGCGGTATTCCGGCGCCTTTTTGTCATAGCCGACAATCGTTCCCTTGGTTCCGGGAGAAAGTTCCTTTAACAACATGGTTTGCCTGTCCCTTGTTCCGAGCCGCTTGCTTGTCAGTCGCAATTGAGCGGCTCTCAGTACACGTAAATTTTCTGAGCAACGTCGAAGTTCACGCCGATGCGGCTGTCTCCGACGGCAATCAAAATGCTCTCGTTGACCGCGCCGCTTAACACTCGAACCGAACTGCCCACATGCAATCCAAGCTCATCGAGTCGAGCCGCTTCCGGAGCCGGCAGCTTGACCTTGGCGACGATGCCGGGTTCTTCGATTTTCAGTTGCGTGAGCTTGCGAATTGTTCGTTCTTTGTTCATTGCTTTTGCGTCTGTGGTGGCACCGAAATCGCTCACCGAGCGACCCGAAGTCATCAACGATGGATAAATTCAATGCGAATGATACCTTTTCTCAATATCAATGAGAACGGTTATCAATCAGTATTTTCAACGATGAATCAGCTCCTTAAACGTTGACACTTGTTTCCTGATGTCGCTTAGCAGCGAAGAAGACGACGAGAGAACTTGAAAATTAGCAATTCTCGTTCGCATCAAAAAGTTGATCGTCCCCGCTCAGATTTGAAAAAGAGCCGTGACATCGATGGCCCCGGCTCTTTTTGATTTGCGAATCGGTTTACACCTTCATTGCGTCGTTGTGTGCTTAGAACGTGTGCACAAGACCCACGCCGAAACCGACGCTGTTGTAATCAGCACGGCCCATCAAACCAAATTCTGTCTCGTTGGCACCGAGGTCCTTGTCAAGACCGTCGCCGCCGACCGAGTAGAACGCAGCGCCGTAGAGCGTCGTACGCTTGCTCATGTCATAGGTATAGGCCAGACCGAGAATCGTGGCACTGCCCTCTTCGTCGGACACCGCATCGTTTTCACCCTTGACGTACTGAACGGAAGCGCGCAGCGTGCCCTGTCCAAGCGGAGCCGTGGCGCCGAGCATGAAACTGTCGAAGTTATAAGCGGCGTCAGAGATATCTCCTGCCGCAAATTCGCGCGTCTTGCTCGCGTGCTGATACACAAAGCTCGGACGAACAACTTCAAAGTCGTAAGCAGCGGCCACCGTAAAGGTCCAGGAGTCATCGTTGTCAGCGTTGGCACCCCAATCAGCCAAGCGATCGTACTTGCGCATTTCAGCAATCGCAGCCAAGGCCAGCGGGCCGTTTTCGTAGGACACGCCCAAACCGTAGTAGTGATCTCGATCCGACCACTTGGCATTGGAGTCCTTATCACCGGTGTTGCCCATCAGAGAAACTTTGAAGCCCTCCATCGGCGTCACTTCGACAACAGCCATGTTGCCGCTTGCAAAATCCTTAGACGCAAAAGCACCGAGACCTGCCACACCGACAAAGGCTTCCATCGGGTCAAAAGCGCAAAGCAAATCAAAGTCGCCGCCGGCACTTGCCAGACCGCCGATGTTGCCGAAGGCAAAATTGACTTTGTCATTGCCGATGCGCAGGTAGGCCTGACTGTCAAAAATCGTGCCTTCCGAAGCCATTTCACCCGTGTCCGAGCCGAACTCGTTTTCAAGCGTAAAGCCGACGGTCCAGCCGTTGCCGAGATCTTCTTCACCGGTAATGCCCCAGATGGAATCCCCCCAGAAACCGCTTTCCATCGTGAACGAATCTTTGCTTTCCTGGTTAGCCGCGTCCTGGTCACCCGACAAGGAAGCTTGGTTCTGGTAAAGAACACCCGTCGAAACGGAACCATAAAGCGAAACCTGAGCAGCCTGAACCGAGAAGGCGGCGGCGCTCACCGCCATCGCCAGAAGCGTTGTCTTGAATTTGGTCATTTGTTGTCTCTTTAAAAGTAGGAAGAAGCGACGGCAAGAAGCGTTTTTTCCAGATCTATCGAACCGTCTTGAATCGTTGCGAATTGCAATAGGAATTATTCTCATTTCGCAACAGCGTGGAAAAATCAGTCGAAAATCGTTGCCTTTTTGGCAAAAAGGCAAATCGGTTAGACAGTTTTACCTAGCGCGAAGCAGCAAAAAGCCCGCAACGAAACCAAGCTTCGAAGCGGGCCGAAAAATGATGAAAATGCGGACAGCTACGCTTTTTTACGCGGCAGGCGCTTAATCAGCGAAGAGGTATCCATTCGCGATGCACCCATCGCCTGCAGTTCACCGTAGAACTGATCAACCAGTGCAGTCACCGGAAGCGAGGAACCGTTACGTCTGGCTTCGGCCATGGCGATCCCCAAGTCCTTGCGCATCCAGTCGATGGCAAAACCGAAATCGAATTTGTCGTCGACCATCGTTTCGCCGCGATTGGCCATCTGCCAGGAACCTGCCGCTCCTTTTTCGAGCACTTTCAGAACCTTTTTCATATCAAGTCCCGCGTTCATACCGAAAGCGATCGCCTCAGAAAGACCCTGAACGGCGCCTGCCAACGCAATCTGGTTGACCATCTTCGCAAGCTGGCCGTTGCCTGCGGGCCCCAGATGCGTCACGTTGCAGGCATAAGCATCGATTACGGGCTTTGCCTTTTCGAAGACGTCGGCCTCTCCGCCTACCATCACGGTGAGAACGCCGTTGACGGCACCAGCTTGCCCTCCCGACACCGGAGCATCCAGAAAGCCCAAACCACGGGCCTTGCACGCCGTAAAAAGCTCACGAGCGAGATCAGCCGAGTCAGTCGTGTGATCCACGAAGACGGCTCCAGATTTCATGCCGGCAAAGGCGCCTTGTTCTCCGAGCACGACGCTTCGCACATCGTCGTCGTTACCCAAACACGCAAATACGAAATCGGCATCCTCAACCGCTTCAAAGGCCGTTGCTTTGTAGCCCGCACCATACTCCTGCGCCCACTTTTGAGCTTTAACGGTCGTGCGGTTGTAGACGGTCACATCAAAGCCTTTTTTAACCAAGTGGCCAGCCATGGGATAGCCCATGACGCCGAGTCCCAAAAATGCGCATTTGATACTCATTGCTCCTCTCCTTTCCGTTAGCCTTCCACCTCAGCGTATTCGGCCGCCTGATCGCCCCAGTCGTACAAAGCCGAAAGCGTCTCTTCAATGGCTTCATAGCGTTCTTCCGTGATGCTGCCTTCGTTTAGGAGCGTTTCATAGCGATCACGCACGGAATCGATCTCTTCGAAATATGCTTCGAGTGTCATCGGTGCGACGTCGTCCTGCGTCAGTCGTTTACGGCATTCGCTCAGCCACTTTTCCTTTTCGGATTCGTTCAAGGTCTGCGGCGCACAGCGCGCACGCATGCGGAAGAGCAACTCGTTTAAGCGATCGTCGTCAAAGTACAGTCGTCCCTCGTGGACCTGTTCGGCAATCGTTTCAAAGTCGAGATTCAAAAGTCCTTGGGCACGCGCACGATCAGCATCGTTCACAAAACCGTCGTAGAGAGCCGCCTCCGCATCTTTGGGGCCTTCTGTCGCAAAGCGCGCTTTATTATTTTCATCAAATACCTGCCAAGCCTGCAGCACCGGACCTTCAATCAAACCATGCAGGCGTGTGAGACTTTCGCCGTTATCCACGACTGTCTGCAGATTGATGCGGAATCGCTCGCAGACCGAGTTCGACGCCACACGCAGATCTGAGCAAACAAACGGACACTCGTTGATGCGAAGACGCCGCAAGGCCAAGGGCTCTTTCCCCTCTTGCCGCATAGAGGCGGGCGCAAACGCTCGGCGAGCGATTGCTTCGGGATCCAGTCCCGTAAGCTCTTCGGGATTTTCTCTGCAATCCCAAACGAAGTATTCGTTTTGGTTTTCCGGATTGCGGGCCACCGGCATCACAAAACGCAAAAAGCCGCGTTCCTGCCCGGCTCTCGGATCAACCCACAAACAGGGGCGACCGGTATCGAGCGCCTCGGCAATCTTGAGCTTACTTCTGTTGTTCAGGGCCCACTGCCACAAGCGCTGTTTTTTATCAGCCAAAAAACGCGCAAGCGCCACAGTTGCCGCTACGTCGCTTGATGCATCGTGCGCATGACTGTGCTCAATTCCGTTGGCGGCCGTCAGTTTTTCAAGCTTAAAAGTGTGACGATCGGGCTTTTCGGGATCGTTGCTGCGTACCTTGGGCCAGACGACGCCCTCAGGGCGAAGCGCCCAGACGGCAAGCACAAACGGGTACAAGTCCCAACGAGAGCAGCCGTTGCGCCAGACATGGCTGTACATATCAAGCAAGTTACGCCAGAAAAGCGAGCGATTGACCTTGTCGTCAAACCCGATGCTGTTGTAACCCACCGAAATGGTTGCCGGGGTATTGAGTTCCTTAAAAACACGCTTGGCAAAATCCACTTCGGCCAGCCCCTTGTCAGAGGCTTCCTGCGGTGTGATACCCGTAAGGACACAGGCCATCACGTTGGGAAGGTACTCCATTGAAGGACGGCAATAAAACAAGTCGGCCTCTGCCGTCGGCTCAAAGGTCAAAGTCGTACGCATCCCGGCGAACTGCGCCGGCCGATCGCGCACCGTATCGAGCCCAAACGTCTCGTAGTCGTACCAATAAAAAGTTGTGCTCTGCGTCATTTGTGTCGTCGACTGGGATCTCGGTTTTCGTCTCGCGCTGTTTCTAAAGAAAAAGCCGCCGCACACTTATCCCTGCGGCGACTTCATTCCGGGACAAATCGCAAGCCGGCAAGCTAAAGCCTGTCAGGGCTCAGAACCGTTTTGCTGAGCTTCCTTTTGCTTACTCGCATTGACCAAGCTCTGCAGGTAGTTGGCGGCATATTGTGCCACCGTCTCAAGCTTGATATTGCCGTCGGGCTGCACGGGACCGGAGCCGCGCTGCAACGCCTTTCCGTCAATCACCGCCTGGAAATCAAACGACTTCGCGACCTTGTCGTCCGTCGTCACACCATAAAAGAGACACAACCGGCAGTCAGCGGGAACCTGATTGTGTTCCACAACCCGCGTCTTGACACCCGTGTGCTGCAACCCGGCCTCAATGGCTTTAACAAGCTTTTCATTACCCAGTTGCGCGTTCTGATGCCGAACGACACAAATGGTATCGATTTTCCCTTTGCTTGCCTGAGCCTGCTGTTGAACTTCACCCTCCTGAGCTTTTTGTGCCGTAGGGCATCCCGTAAGCAACAGAGCTGCGGCAGCTAACACCGCAAGTTTTACCGGTAAAAACTTCTGCATGAAATCATCTCCGTCAAGAACGCGTCGGAAAAGGGTCCATCCTCCTTTTTCAAAGAGAGTTTAACGACTCGGAACAAAAAGGAGGAACAGGCCCATATCCACATCTTTCTTCGTCAGGCGATCTTGGAGTAGCCGCCTGCGCGATCAGATTCGCGCAGGTAGCGATCAAACTGCATCGCCACTGCACGCACAAAGATCTTGCCCTTGGGCGAAACGATGATCTTGTCGGCCGTGAGTTCGGCAAGCTCGTGCTTGACGTATGCCTGAAGCTTCTTCATTTCATAGGCGAAGTATTCGTCGAACTTGATGCCGAATTCCTCTTCGATTTCCCGCTTGTCGAGTTCAAAGCGACACATGATCGTCATGATGACGGCGCGGCGCAACTTGTCGTCGTCGTTGAGATCAAAGCCGCGGCAGGTCGCAAGCTTGCCCGACTCGATCGCTGCGCTCCAAGGTTCGATTTCGCGAGGGTTGCAGGCGTAGAGGCCGTCGACGAACGAAATCGAGCTCGGTCCCAAGGCCACCATGTCGCACTCGGCTCGCGTGGAGTAGCCCTGGAAGTTGCGCTGGATGGTGCCGTTGACCTGAGCAATCGAGAGCTCATCGGTTTCCTTGGCGAAGTGATCCATGCCGATGTAGCGGTAGCCATGGCTCGTGAGCGTCTTGATCGCGTCGAACATGATGTTGACGCGTTCGGCCGCTCCGGGCAGTTCCGCAGGAATAATGCGGCGCTGAGGCTTGAAGATGTTGGGCAGGTGCGCGTAGTGATAAAGAGCGATGCGATCGGGCGAAAGTTCAATCACCTGCTCGATCGTGCGGGCAAACGTTTCACGCGTCTGACGCGGCAGACCGTAAATAAGGTCCATGTTAATCGAGCCGAACCCTTCGGCTCGAGCGCTTTCGAGCACTTCCTTGGTCATCTCGAAAGGCTGAATGCGATTGACGGCTTTCTGCACGTCCGGATTGAAGTCCTGCACGCCCAGGCTCATGCGGTTGAAGCCCGCCTTGCGAAGCGTCTTGATCTTGGTCGGAGGGCAGCTACGCGGATCGACCTCGATCGAAAATTCGCCGCCTTCCTCAAACGGAAAGCGTGCATTGAGACCGGCCATCAGTTCGAGAATTTCGTCGTCGTTCAAAAAGGTCGGCGTGCCGCCGCCCCAGTGCAGCTGCTCGAGCGTTTTAATTCCCGTGAGATGTTCTTTGGCAAGATCGGCTTCCTTCAAAAGCGTCTTGATGTAGGCGGCAGAACGCGAATGATCTCGCGTGACGATCTTGTTGCAGCCGCAGTAAAAGCAAACGTCGTTGCAAAACGGAATGTGGCAGTAAAGCGAAAGCTTGGCAGGCTTGGCTGCCTTTTCGCGGCGGGCAAGCGCCGCCTGGTAATCCTCAGGCGTGATGCGGCCATGGAATCGGTCGGCCGTCGGATAGGACGTGTAGCGCGGTGCGGGAACATCGAATTTCTTCAAAAGAGCTTCATCGGGCAGCTCTACGCCGGCACGTGTGGGGTCGAAATCCATATTGAGAAACCTCGGAAATTTCTATGACAAAACGCAAACTTACCTGTTATGATTCAGCAATTCACGAAACTTTTGATAACAATCAAATGTTTCGACGACAGTTTACTGCCGGCCTGAATCGGCTCTGCTCTTAGGGGCAAAGTTCACCTGGCTGCCGGCGGTCTTCGGTTGTCGGCCTTCCTTGCGGACGGGCTTCGGATGCTGGCGGCAGTGTAAACGCTGGAGATTATTCTTTCATTAGCATTGCACGCCCTTTCAAGTCCGGAATTTGCTTTCCGCCTCGCCCGATCCGATTTCCGCATAAGCAGCAAGGCGTCTTTGCCGTGAGCTGACGACCCGGGCCGTTTTGTTTGCGATCGACTCTTATGCTCAACAACCCCACGATCAACATGGCAACGCTTCGAGTGGCGTGCTCCAACTGCAACCTGCGCGAATTGTGCCTGCCTCTCGGCCTCACCCTCAAAGAAATCGAACGGCTTGAAGAGTTGGTGAGCACCCGAAAGCGTGTGCGCCGAGGTGAGGCGCTTTATCGCGCGGGCGACCGCTTTGATGCGCTCTATGCCATCCGTCTGGGATTTCTCAAGAGCGCCGTCACCAGTTCCGACGGTCGCGAACAAGTCACGAGCTTTCATATGTCGGGCGACATCGTCGGTCTCGACGGCCTGGCCGGCATGGTCTACTCGAGCGATCTGATCGCACTTGAAGACACGGAAGTGTGCATCCTTCCTTACGACAAGCTTCTTGAAGTTACGCAAAACATGTTCTCCATGAGCCAGCACTTCCAAAAGTTGCTTGCCATGGAAATCGTGCGCCAAAACGGCGTGATGCTGCTGTTGGGTTCGATGCATGCCGAAGAGCGTCTGGCTGCCTTTATCCTCAATCTCTCGCAGCGTTTCGAGCAGCGCGGCTACTCCCGCAGCGAATTTGTGTTGCGCATGACGCGAGCCGAAATCGGCTCCTACTTAGGCCTCAAACTCGAAACGGTGAGCCGCGTTCTGAGCCGCTTCTCGCACGACAACCTGATCATCGTCAATCAAAAGCACGTTCAGATCATGGACTTCGAAGGTTTGCGCGCCATTGTAAGCGGCCAAGCATACAGCCACGAAAACCCGGGCCTGCACCGCATCGAGCCGGTTGCACACCGCGGCGTCGACGACTTGGTCGGGCTCGAAGATTGACGCCGCGCTGAGCTTGCCGACTCAGCTAAAGCTCTTCTCCACGCTGTCGGCAACCTCGTCCAAAGTCACGAGCGTCAGATGTTCGTTTGGATCCTGAGCCAAAAGTTTCAGGCCGGACGCAAATCCTGACTTGGAAAACAGAACGTAGTGCGCTTGTTCGTGCGGCACTGCTTGCGCCTTCTTTTTGAGCCTCACATAGTCACCGAGCGCAAATTCCGACTGCCGGAACTTGCACTCGCCAAATAGCCGCGCGCGGCCTTCAAACGGAACCGCGAGAATATCAACCTCCTCGTTTTTATCCCACCAGCGACCGATGCGGCTCGCGGCAAAAGGTAACTTCTCCTTGAGATTGAGCTTTTCCAAATACTGCCGGCAGACTTCCTCAAAAGGAAAGGATGCGATTTCGTTGAGCCTGGGAGCAACCTGATGCTTCCAGACGAGTTCAGCGCCTCCCATGTTCAAAACGCTGAAATTGGGCCAGACATAGCGGTACCAGAACGCTACCAAATTGTCCGCAATGTCGTATAACCCTCGCTGACTGTTGGCCTTCTCCTTAAAACTTTGATCGGCAGGAAACGATCGCTCAACAAAACCCATCTCGGCAAGCGAGCGCAAGTAGCGCGGCAGATTGGGCGACTGAATAACCGTCTTTGATGCAATCTCGGAAAATCGATGGCTTCCTGTGGCTACTGTCCTCAGGATGTCGTTGAAGCGCCCGGGCTCCCGACACTCCTGCGCGATAAGCTGCGTCGGATAATCCCACAGTCGGCCGCTTGGCGAGAGCAATTGCTCGCGTATGTTTTCTTCAACCGAACGGTTCGGATCAAAACAGTTCAGCGCGTACGGCGTTCCGCCCAGTACGGAATAAGCAAGCACGGCATCAGCCGCGTCGTACTGAGGGAAAAATTGACGCACATCGTCAAAGAGCATCTGATCAACCTTGACGGTGCGCGTAGCGCGCCCAAAAAGCGGGCTTTTTTCGGAAAGCACTTCTTTTTCCATGAAAGAGAGCGCACTGCCACACAGAACGATCATCACATTTGCCGACTGCAGCTCGTGATCCCACAGATGTTGCAAAAGCGATGGCAACGTCGGATTACCTTCAGCCATATACGGAAACTCATCGAGCACCATCACCTTCTTGCCGCTTCCTGGTAACGCCGCCAACTGACGGAAACCGGCCTCCCAATTGGGCAGCGTCTCGAGCATTCTGGAAACCGGCGCACCGGCCCGTTTCATCGTTTCGTTGAAATCCTGCCGTTGACCCGCATCGTCCTGTCGTTTGGCGGCAAAGTAGACGCCAGCTTTGTCCTTGCAAAATTGCGTCAGCAACGCGGTCTTTCCGATGCGGCGGCGTCCGTAGACTACGACCAGCTCGGAGCGATCCGATTCGTAGGCCGTCTGCAGCGTGCAAAGTTCTTTGTCCCGACCGATGAATGTATACATACTTGGATTCCGAAAAATTTACTATTACAGAAAGTACTATTTTTAAGAAAAGTAATTCTTTTGATAGCATTTTAGTCCGCGCGGCACCCCTTCGTTTTTTCTTCGCATAAATCCGCGTTTTCTAAGCAATTCTGCGTAGAATCCTCTGCACAGCAATCCGAACGTCGATTCAACCTGTGGGATATCGACGCCGAAGGTTTGAGGTGTCTCCCGAAGGCGCCTCCTTTCGCCCAGATTGCCATTCCTCGAGTCTTTTTTCGTATGAGCGAAGCCGTCAAAACCAACGACAAAACCCCTGAAATCGTTCCGCACCACGCCGCCGAGCCCGATGTCAGCCTCGGGGCGCTTGCCAAACTCTCCGCCCCGATCTTCATCGCCAATCTGGCGTTGATGGGCGCAGCCACAATCGACACCTTGATGACCGGCAACCTCGGCAAGGAGCACCTTGCCGTCGTCGCTTTGGGCGGTGCGACGTCCGTCATGGTTCTTTTCGGACTGGTGGGCATTTTGCAGGGGCTCTCCCCCATCGTCGGTCACCATTACGGCGCACGCAATTACAAAGCAATCGGCTTTGAACTTTCTCAAAACCTGTGGCTGGCAATTCTGCTGGGCATCATCGGCTGCGTATTGTTGCTGCAAACGGATTTTTGGACCAAATTCGGCGGGGTCTCAGGCGAAGTCGCCCGCATGACCTCGCTCTTTCTCGTCTTTTCCGCGCCGGGTATTTTCGCGTCCATCGTCTCCCGAAGCTTCATTGCTCTGAATGCGGCGGTGAGCCGTCCTCGCGTGACGATGTACGTGAGCCTTTTGATGCTCGCCTGCAAGATTCCGCTCAACTGCATCTTCATGTACGGATGGCTCGGTTTTCCCGCTCTGGGCGGAGCGGGTGCCGGGTTGTCGCTTGCTGTCGACGCATGGCTGGCGCTCATCTGCTACATCGTCATCTACAAAAAGGACGCCTTCTACGACAAGATGCGCGCCGAACGCTTTTTCTGGCCGCAGATCAAAGCCGTACTCACGCAACTCAAGTTAGGCATTCCCATCGGCCTATCGATCTTTTTTGAAGTGAGTTCCTTTACGCTCATGGCGATCTTCATCTCACGCCTGGGCACGACAGATGTCTCGGCCCATCAGATCGTCGGCAACATCACGGCAACGCTTTACCAAATCCCGCTTTCAATCGCGATTGCCGTGTGCGTGATGGTAAGTCAGTCACTTGGTGCCGGCAGTCCGAAAGCCGCTCGTGAAATCACCGTTCGCGGCCTTAAGGTTGCTTTGGGCATTGCCGCCTGTTCGGTCGCCTTTATGTATTTCGGTCAAAACTTCCTGCTGGGGCTCTATTCCAAAGAAACGGCTGTGACATCGCTTGCCGCTTCTCTGCTTGTCTTCGGCATGATTTACCACATCACCGATGCCGCACAGACAGTTTCCAATTTTGCGCTGCGAGGCTATCGTGTCACGATGTTGCCGATGATCATCTACGGTGTGATGCTCTGGGGCGTGGGCTTAGGAGGCGGATACTATTTTGCCTGTGACGGCACGCTCATCTTCGGTCAACCGTTACGTGCCGAAGGCTTCTGGATGTGTACGGCCGTAGGTCTGTGCTTGGCCGGCGTCACGCTTTCGATCATTGCACTTTGGGTCTCCAAAGTTCGTGTTGCCGATTCGCTTGCCCATGGACACGCCGCGCACGCACGAAAAGTTTGACGGAAAAACCAGAAAGCATTTGAGCAGTCGGCTCGTGACGGATTGCAAATTTTCCGTAAGTTCGAAATCCTCTCTTGCTAGAATGCTTCCCAAACTCCATGGAGCGTTTATTAGGAAACGCTTGTTTTGCGATGCCCTTTCCATTTAAGGGCACGCCACAATTTAGGACAAATACGACATGGCATTAGTGAGCATGCGCCAGCTGCTTGATCATGCAGCGGAAAACGGTTACGGCGTTCCCGCCTTCAACGTCAACAACATTGAACAAGTTCAGGCCATCATGACAGCTGCCGCCGAAGTCGGCGCTCCGGTCATCATGCAGGCTAGCGCCGGCGCCCGCAAGTATGCCGGTGAGGCTTTCCTTCGCCACATCATTGAAGCCGCTGTGGAAAGCTGGCCCGATGTGCCGGTGTGCATGCACCAGGACCATGGTCAGAGCCCGGCTGTCTGCCAGATCGCCATGCGCATGGGCTTTACGTCCGTGATGATGGACGGCTCGCTCATGAGCGACGGCAAGACGATTTCCTCCTACGAATACAATGTTGACGTCACCCGCCGGGTGGTTGAAAACGCCCACTGCATCGGCGTGTCCGTTGAAGGCGAATTGGGCTGCCTGGGTTCTTTGGAAACCATGAAGGGCGACAAGGAGGACGGTCACGGCACGGACGCTACCATGTCGCGCGAACAGCTTCTCACCGACCCCGATCAGGCCGCGGAGTTCGTGCGCGAAACGCAACTTGACGCTCTGGCAATTGCCATCGGCACGAGCCACGGCGCCTATAAGTTCACGCGTAAGCCCACCGGTGAAATTCTCTCGATTCAGCGCGTCAAAGAAATTCACGAACGTCTTCCGAACACGCACCTTGTGATGCACGGCTCAAGCTCTGTGCCGCAGGAATACCTCGCAGAAATCCGCGAATACGGCGGCAATATGCGTGAAACCTACGGCGTGCCCGTTTCCGAAATTCAGGAAGCCATCAAGCACGGCGTGCGCAAGGTCAACATCGACACCGACATTCGTCTGGCAATGACGGCTGCGATTCGCCGCTTCCTCGTCGAACACCCTGAAAAGTTTGATCCGCGCGAATACCTCAAGAAGGCCCGTCAGGCCGCTTACGAGCTGTGCAAGACCCGCTATCTTGAATTCGGCTGCGAAGGCCAGGGCGCTCGCATCAAGCCTCTTTCGCTCTCTGTGATGGCCGCCAAGTACGATGCCGGCGAACTGGCTCAGAAGGTTCAGTAATTCGGTTTTTACGCCACAGTTTTGCGGCCGTGGAATTGAGTTCCCCGGCCGCAATTTTTTGACGCTCTTTTGACGCAGGAAATTTTGCTATGCCTCAGGATGCACGCGACTTAAAAGGCAAAACCGGCATTCGGCGCCTCATCAATGCCACACGTTACTCGCGCGACGGCTTTGCCAAAGCCTTCCGAACCGAAGAAGCTTTCCGGCAGGAATCCATTCTGTCCGTTGTCGGACTCGTCGCCCTCTTTTTCATCCCGGCAGCCTTCACGCTCAAGCTCTTTGCCGTCTTCGCGCTCGTGTTTCTGCTCGTGACCGAACTTCTGAATTCCGCCGTGGAAGCCGCCATCGACCGCATCGGGCCGGAAATTCATCCGATGAGCAAGTACGCCAAGGATGCCGGCAGCTGTGCCGTGCTCTTTGCACTCACGTTCTGCATCTTCGTGTGGTGCGTACTGCTGTGGGACGCTTTCGTCTCGCCGCTGATGGCGCACTAAGAAAAGTGTGGAGAAACTGCCGAGTTTTATCCATCTCGGCAGTCTCAGACTCCTACGCGCGAAAAGCTGGCATTTCAGTGGATCCCATTAGATAGAGATCCACGGCACGTGCACAGCGTCTCCCCTCGCTCATTGCCCGCACCACAAGCGACTGTCCGCTTCTGACATCCCCGCAGGCAAACACGCCGGACACTGAAGTCGCAAAAGGATAAGCAGCTGACTCAATACCGGCCAGTGCGTTTCCCCGGGCATCGCGTTCGATCCCTAAGACCTCAAGAAGTTCCTGAGCCGGTTGCACAAAACCCATCGCCAAAAACACGCGATCGGCCGCGATCTCAAAATCCGACCCGACGGTTTCCGTGAATTTTTTTGTGACCGGATCTCTTGTCACTTTCACGCAGTGCAGTCCTCGCACTTCTCCGGCATCGTTCACCAAAATCGCCTTGGTGGAAATTCCCCACAATCGTTCACAACCTTCTTCGTGAGACGATGAGGTGCGAAGCTTCACGGGCCAATCCGGCCAGGTGGCAACCTTATCCTCCTGCTGCGGCGGACACGGTCCGATATCGATTTGAACGATGCTCGCCGCTCCCTGACGTCGCGCAATGCCCACGCAGTCGCTGCCGGTATCGCCGCCTCCGATGATGACAACCTTGCGGTCTTTGCATGAAATCGGCGCTTCATCAAGTTCGCCCGAGACGACACGGTTTTGTCCGATCAAAAGTTCCAGCGCGAAATGCACCCCCTTGGCTTCTCTTCCCGGCACGTTAAGATCTCGCGGAATCTCGGAGCCGCACGCCAGAACAACAGCGTCGCAATCGCGCTTGAGTTTGTCTGCCGATACTGTCTTTTGCGCTTGGGAAAACACGCCTTGCGCAAACGCTCTGGCACCAATTGCGGTACTAAGTTTGAAGGTGACGCCTTCGGCCTGCATCTGCTCGATGCGCCGATCGATAAGGTCCTTAGGCAGTTTGAAGTCCGGAATACCATAGCGCAACAGGCCGCCCGCTTTATCATTTTTCTCGTACACCGTCACTTTGTGTCCGGCTCGTGCCAATTGCTGAGCGCAAGCCAATCCCGCAGGCCCCGAACCTACCACCGCCACGCGCTTTCCCGTTTTAAGCAAGGGTTTGAGAGGTTTGACCCAGCCCGAGAGCCACGCGCGGTCAATGATGGCCCGTTCGATGGTTTTGATTCCGACGGCGGCATCTTCAAGGTAATACTGCGTGCAGCCCGCTTCGCAGATTGCCGGACAAACGCGACTCGTAAATTCCGGGAAACTGCTCGTCGAATTCAGACACTCCCAGGCCGCGCGCCACTTGCCGTCACGAACCAGTCGATTGAAGTCCACAGGACGGTTGTGCAACGGGCAACTTGCCGAGCAAAACGGCGTGCCGCAATGCAAACAACGCAGAGACTGCCGATGGATTTCGTCATCCGTGAGTGCGATCGTGAAGTCGCCGAAGTGCTTGATGCGTTCTTGAACGCTTTGGTGTCCGAATTCAATGCGTTGCAGGCTTTCGGTCGAGGTGTTCTTTTGTTCGGTCATTTTTCTCTCCCACGGTTATCGACCGGCACCGGCCAAAAGCGCTTCTTTGTACTGAAGCGGCATCACTTTCACAAACCGCGCCCGGGCGTTGCTCCAATGTGCGAGCAGTTCGGCCGCTAGCTTGGAACCCGTAAACCTCGCATGGCGCTCAATGAGATCCTTTAATAGCTCTTCATCCGTCACACCGAGATGCCAGGTACGGGAATCGCTCGAGCGACGCTGCTCGGATTTTGCAACGACCCGTTCAAGTGAGACCATGGACGTGTTGCAGTGCGACTCAAAGTCGCCGTCGGCATCAAACACATAAGCGACGCCGCCCGACATCCCGGAGGCAAAATTTCGCCCTGTTTTGCCAAGCACCACCACGGTGCCGCCTGTCATGTATTCACAGCCGTGATCACCCGTACCTTCCACAACGGCACTCGCTCCCGACAAACGCACCGCAAAGCGCTCGCCCGCAACACCGTTGAAATAGGCTTCGCCCGAAGTCGCACCATAAAGCGTCGTGTTGCCGGCGATGATGTTTTCCTGACTCTTGCCGTGAAAATCAACGCCGGACCTCACGATGATGCGGCCGCCCGAAAGTCCCTTGCCGACATAGTCATTGGCGTCGCCCTCTAGTACCATCGTCATGCCGGGCACCGCAAACGCTCCGAAGGATTGACCGGCTGTCCCCTTGAACGCCAGGTGCACCGTATCGTCGGCTAGCCCCCGTGCGCCATACTGCTCAACGATCGCGTGCGCAATCTGCGTACCCACCGTACGGTTGATGTTGCCAATGGCATAGGTCTTCCGAACCGCCTTCCCTGCCTTGATATGCGGTCCGATGTCGGCAAGAATCCGTGCGTCGAGGCTTTTTTCGAGATCGTGCCTTTGAGACAAACGATGGCGCCATTCCTCGGGCTGGCTTTGCGGCCGATATAGCACGCGGGCAAGATCGACGCCTTCGGCCTTCCAGTTGTCAATGTCATCTCGCTGTACCAAAAGGTCGCTGCGTCCGATCAACTCTTCAAACCGTCGAACACCCAGCTGCGCCATGATTTCGCGCACCTCTTCGGCCACGAAGAAGAAATAGTTGACAACATGAGAAGGCTGTCCTTTGAAGCGCCTTCTCAGTTGAGGATCCTGCGTCGCGATTCCCACCGGGCATGTGTTGAGATGGCACTGGCGCATCATCAGGCAGCCTTCGACCACCAACGGCGCCGTGGCAAAGCCGAATTCATCCGCACCGAGCATGGCCCCGATCACCACATCTCGCCCGGTCTTGATCTGACCGTCAACCTGCAGCACCACTCGCTCGCGCAGCTTGTTGACGACAAGCGTCTGCTGCGTTTCCGCCAACCCAACTTCCCAGCAACTGCCTGCGTGCTTGACGGAGGAAACGGGGCTGGCTCCCGTACCGCCGTCGTGTCCGGCAATGACTATATGGTCGGCCTTGGCTTTGGCCACACCCGCGGCGACCGTGCCCACGCCCGTTTCGCTGACGAGTTTCACCGAAATATCCGCTTTCCCGTTGGCACACTTGAGGTCATAGATAAGCTGAGCCAAATCCTCAATCGAATAGATGTCGTGGTGAGGCGGCGGAGAGATCAACCCCACACCGGGCACCGAATAGCGCAGTTCAGCGATGTACTCGGTCACTTTGTGCCCCGGTAGCTGTCCGCCTTCACCGGGTTTGGCGCCTTGCGCCATCTTGATTTGAATCTGATCGGCACTTGCTAAATACTGCTCGGTAACGCCGAACCGTCCGCTTGCCACTTGCTTGATGCGTGAGCGCAAACTGTCGCCGTCTTCGAGCTTGATGTCGGCCACAATGCGGTCGTGTCCGAGAACATCGGCAACCGTCATGCTTTTTTTGACAACAGAGTGTCCCGCCTTGAGTTCGGTCTCGTAGCGTTTCGGATCTTCACCTCCTTCGCCTGTGTTGCTCTTGCCGCCGATGCGGTTCATGGCAACGGCAAGCGTTGCATGAGCCTCCGCAGAAATGGAGCCCATGCTCATCGCACCCGTCGCAAAACGCTTGACGATGTCCTTGGCGGGTTCCACCTCGTCAATCGGAACCGGGGTGCAGTTTTCCGTCTTAAAACGCAACAAACCGCGCAGCGTCATCTGCCGACGGCTCTGATCGTTGATGATTGAGGCGTACTCCTTGTAGGTCTGATAGTTCTTCTGACGAGCCGCTCTCTGCAGTTTGACGATCGCCTCGGGCGTCCACATATGCTCTTCGCCGTCGGCACGCCAAGCGTATTGGCCGCCTGAATCCAATTGCGCCTTGATCGGCATGCGTTTGGCGTAGGCCGCGTCGTGCCGCTTAACCGCCTCCCGCATGACGTCAAACAACCCCAAACCTTCGATTTTGGACGGTGTGCCGTGAAAATAACGGTCCACAAACTCGCTGTTAAGGCCGACGGCTTCAAAGATGCGGGCTCCGCGGTAGCTCATGACCGTGCAGATGCCCATCTTGGCCATTACTTTGGTTAGTCCCTTGCCGACGGCCTTGACGTAATGCGACACCGCATCTTCAGGCGAAAGCCCTGCCAAGGGAGCCGCCTTGCGGATCAGTGCCAAACTCAGGTACGGATGCACAGCTTCGGCGCCGTATCCCAAAAGCAGCGCAAAGTCATGCGTCTCGAAAACCGCCCCCGAGTGCACAATCAGACCTGTATTGGTGCGTAATCCTTCCCGGATGAGATGCTGATGCAGCGCGCTTAAAGCCAAAAGAACCGGAACGGCCACGCGCTCGCGGCTCACGTTTTCGTCGCTCAGAATAAGGATGTTGTAGCCCTCTCCGATCGCGTCGACAGCCTGCGCGCAAAGACTTGCCAGATGCGCTTCCACGCCGCTGTCGCCCCAGGCGGCCGGGTAAGTGATGTCAATCTCGAAACTGCGGAATTTTCCTGCCGTGTGCTCGTCAATCGTGCGCAGTTTGGCCATATCGTTTTCAACAAGCACTGGCTGATAAATTTCAATTCGCCGCGGCGGGTTGACGTTGTTGACATCCAGGAGATTGGGCTTGGGGCCGATGAAACTCAAGAGGCTTGTCACCAACTCTTCGCGGATCGGGTCGATCGGCGGATTGGTGACCTGCGCAAAGAGCTGTTTGAAGTAGGCAAAAAACGACTGCGTTTTTTGAGAAAGAACCGGAAGAGCTGCGTCGTTTCCCATAGACCCGGTGGGCTCCATTCCCTTGGTTGCCATCGGCATCAGAACGACGTCTACGTCTTCCTGCGTCATTCCGAAGACGCGCTGCAGCTCTGTCAATCGGTCGTCGGGCATCGGCGCTTGATCGATTGACTCTTCATCGGCGCTGAGATCTGCCAAGCGCAAATTGAGTCGCTCCACCCACTCACGATAAGGCTTGTCGAGCGCCACCTGATTCTTGATTTCTTCGTCGGAAATGATGCGGCCCTGCACCGTATCGATAAAGAGCATTTTGCCCGGCTCGATGCGCCATTTGCGGCGGACGCGTCCTTCCGGAATAGGCAATACGCCCACTTCAGAGGCCAACACCACCGTGTCGTCTTCCGTTTCGATGTAGCGCGCCGGCCGCAGACCGTTGCGATCGAGCATGGCACCGATCTGTACGCCATTCGTAAAGACCAACGCCGCCGGGCCGTCCCAGGCTTCCATCATCGGAGCATGATAGGCGTAGAACGCCTGCCGATCAGCGTCCATCGTCTCAGAGCGTTCCCACGCCTCTGGCACCAGCATCATCATGGCCTGCGGCAGCGAATAGCCCGCCATCACGAGCAGCTCAACGGCGTTGTCCAAACTCGCCGTATCGGATTGTCCTTCATAGATGAGCGGCACGAGCTTTTTGACGTCGTCACCTAAAACGGCCGACTTCCAGACGTTTTCCCGAGCGCGAATCCAGTTGTAATTTCCCTTGACGGTATTAATTTCGCCGTTGTGTGCGATGTAGCGATACGGATGAGCCAAGGCCCAGGCCGGAAACGTATTGGTGGAAAAACGCTGATGCACGACGGCAACGGCACTCTTGCAAGCAGGGTTTTGCAAATCCCTGTAGTAGCGTCCGACCTGATCGGCCAAAAGCAAACCTTTGTAGACCACGGTGCGCGTACTCATCGAGGGTACGAAATACTCGCCGCCGTGTTTGAGTTTCAGTGACTGGATTCGATGCGAAGCACTCTTGCGAATCACATAAAGCTTGCGCTCGAGGGCATCCTGAACCATCACGTCGGGACCGCGACCGATAAAGATCTGACGAATGACGGGTTCGGAGGCCCGCACCGTCGGGCTCATTTCCATCGTTTGATCCACGGGCACGTCGCGCCAGCCGAGCACCACCTGGCCTTCCTTTTTGACCATGCGTTCGAGCTCCTGCTCGCAGGCTTGGCGGGAGGCGGGTTCCCTCGGCAGAAAGATCATGCCGACGCCATAGTCGCCGGGCGCCGGGAGTTTGACTCCGAGCGCTGCCATTTCTTCACGATAAAACGCATCCGGAATCTGAATCAGAATGCCCGCACCGTCACCGCACAGGGGATCGGCACCGACGGCGCCGCGATGATCAAGGTTGTGAAGGATGAGTAAAGCATCTTCAATGATCTTGTGCGATACATGTCCCTTGATATTGGCCACAAAGCCGACACCGCAGGCGTCGTGCTCGGCATCCGGACGATACAGGCCTTTTGAGGCAGCCTCCTGCCGCACGGCTTGCGAACTAGCCATGAAGTTCTCCCTTTTGTTCGAGTTTTTTGTTCCAGCACTGGAAAGCTTTTTTTTCGGCCCCGAGGAAGGCTCCGAATCGTTGTTTTATCTGGCTTTCCGGGCCAAGTTTTCTTACTGTATCGAAGATAAAGAATGCCGCAATAAGGGAATTGGTCGCTTGACAAGTTAATTGCCAAAGGCCTGATTTAGCCCAAATTTATTATTGAATTCCTCCTACAAGGTTTTATGCAGTTGGTTTCATATGCACGTATCCGCACGATTAACGAAACATCCAATCACAACACGATCGCAATGTCACAAGATCTCGCATTTGAATGAGTGCTTAACTTAGTCGGAACAAACCGAGTCGGATTGATCCGACTAAATGTGTCAACAGAACAGAGTGAGCTTCGCCGTACAATGCGGCGCAAACGGAGCAACTAACTTTGACCATCAACAACCAGAATTCAACCGACACAAACGCCACCTCACAGTCCAATCGAAAGCATCTGCCGTTTCGCATTTTTATGTTGCTGTTCGGCACGGCTTGTGCCTCTTTCGGTATCGCGCTGACGACGACGTCGGGCTTGGGCACCACACCGATCAGTTCGGTTCCGTGGACGCTGACCGCCATTACTGGTCTTTCCTTCGGCACCACCACGTTTCTCATCAATCTTCTGTTCTATTTGATTGAAGCGGTGCTGCTTGGAAAAGCCATGCCCAAGTGGAACATCCTGCAAATTCCGGCTGTGCTTGTTTTCGGCATCTTCATTGACCTCGGCATGGCTGTTGCCAAACTGATCGAACCAACATCGTGGCCAGCAGGTCTGGTCATGAGCCTGGCCGGCAACCTGTGGCTGGCCGTCGGCATCGTGCTGCAAGTCTGATCCAAAACTTTGGTTCAGCCGGGCGAAGGTGCAGTGCTCGCCATTTCTGTGGTGACTCGGAAAGCCTTCGGAAGCATCAAGGTGTTTTTCGACTGCTTTCTCGTTTTGTCGGCCGCCGTTTTGGGCTTTCTCATATTGAACGAAATCGTCGGCATCCGCGAAGGCACACTGATTTCGGCCATTTTGGTCGGCAGTCTTGTCAAAGGAATTTCGAAGCTTTTTCCTGAAAAAAAGAAAAACTGAGCGAATGCGCACTTTTGTGTAAGCGAGAAGAGCGCTTTGCGCTTAAAATTAAGCGGCTACAGTGCGGTTCATTCCACGGGCTTGGATGCGACTTCAAGCTCGCGATCACCGTGCGTCGATTTTCATTTTCCTTGACGGAGACAATCGGACATGCCCGATATCATGCAGACCTCCATCAAGAGCCTTCCTCTGGTCTACCGCGGCAAAGTGCGTGAGTGCTATGCCGTCGGCGAAGACAAGCTCTTGATGATCGCCACCGACCGCATCAGCGCCTTTGACGTCATCCTTTCCGTACCGATTCCCAAGAAGGGCAAGGTGCTCACGGCTTTGACCAACTTCTGGTTTGAAAAACTCGCCGAAGGCATGCCCACGCAGCTCACCGGCATCGATCCCGAAACGGTCGTCGCCGAAGATGAGCGCGAACAGGTCCGCGGCCGTGCCATGGTCGTCAAGCGCTTAAAGCCCATCCTCATCGAATGCGTTGCCCGCGGTTACATCATCGGCGGCGGCTGGAAGGATTATCAGGCCACCGGCTGCGTGTGCGGCATCAAACTGCCCGAAGGTCTCAAGCAGGCCGAAAAGCTGCCCGAACCGATCTTCACGCCGGCTGCCAAGGCCGAGGTGGGCACTCACGACGAAAACATCAGCTTTGAAAAGGTCGTCGAGCTCTACGGCGAATCGATTGCCACGCAGTTGCGCGACCTCACGATCTCGCTCTACAAGAAGGCCGCCGACTTCGCCGCCACGAAGGGCATCATCATTGCCGACACGAAGTTTGAATTCGGTCTGGACGAAAACGGTCAGGTGTGCCTCATGGACGAAGTCCTCACGCCTGACAGCTCGCGCTTCTGGCCGGCCGAAAGCTACGAAGTCGGCATGTCGCCTCCCTCTTACGACAAGCAGTTCATCCGCGACTGGCTTGAAACTCAGACGTGGGACAAGACGCCGCCCGCTCCGGTGCCGCCCGCTGAAATCATCGAAAAGACGGCTGCCAAGTACCGCGAAGCGCTGGTGAAGCTCTCCGGTAAAGATGTTGAATAATTTCGATATCCGGATTTTTTAACCGTCTTTGATCGTGCGCCCGGGCTTGCCAAAGCCTGAGCGCACCTTTGCTTTATTGATCTCGAAAGAATTTTTGTCATGACTGAAAACACTGCGCAAAAGCCCGTTGTGGGCATCGTGATGGGCTCGGACTCCGACTGGGCCGTGATGCAGAATGCCGCTCTCGTTCTCAAGGACATGGGCGTTGCCTATGAAGCCCGCGTCGTGAGCGCCCACCGTATGCCCGACGAGATGTTCGAATACGCCGAAACCGCCAAGGAACGCGGCATCAAGTGCATTATCGCCGGTGCGGGCGGAGCGGCTCACCTTCCGGGCATGATCGCTGCCAAATGCGTCGTTCCCGTTTTGGGCGTTCCCGTTCCTTCCAAGTACCTGCGCGGCGAAGACAGCCTTCTTTCGATCGTTCAGATGCCCAAGGGCGTTCCTGTTGCGACCTTTGCCATCGGTGAAGCCGGCGCCGCCAATGCCGCGCTCTACGCCGTGAGCATCCTTGCGGTCACCGATGAGGCGCTTTACACCAAACTGCAGGCCTTCCGTAAGGCGCAGAACGAAAAAGCCCGCAACATGACTTTGCCCGCTCTCTAATCAAACTCTTTTCACTGCCATCGTTTGTATGCAAGCCAATTTCCCTCTTCCCCCCGGCTCCGTTCTCGGTCTTCTCGGCGGCGGCCAGCTCGGCCGCATGTTTGCGCAAGCCGCCGCAAGCATGGGCTACAAAGTCAAAGTGCTCGAAAAGGGCGAATGCCCCGCTTCGGAGGTGAGCGCCTTTCACATTGACGCCGCCTATACCGACAAGAAGGCCATTGAAGAGCTGCGTCAAACGACGGCGGCCGTCACCACCGAGTTTGAAAACGTGCCCGCCGAAGTGCTGAGCGTCTTGGCAGCCGACGGCGCCTGCGTTACGGCTCCGTCCTCGCACGCCGTGGCAATCGCTCAGGATCGCATCGATGAAAAGACCTTCTTGGAAAGCGTTGCGGGCGTTCCCGTGGCACCCCACGCCGCGTTGTTATCTGCCGACGACGCAGACTCCTTGGACGCATCGCTTTTCCCTGCAATTCTGAAAACCGCCCGCATGGGCTACGACGGCAAGGGCCAGAGAAGCGTCAACAATATCGCCGAAACCAAGGCAGCTTTCGCAGAACTCGGCAACCGCGTGTGCATCCTCGAAAAGAAGCTCTCGCTTGCAAAAGAAGTCTCAGTAATCGTCGTGCGCTCGCTCACCGGTCAGACCGTCACGTTCCCCTTGTTTGAAAACGTGCACCGCAACGGCATTCTCGCGACGACTGTTTTCCCGGCCCGCGTCTCTGACGAGGTGAGTCAAAAGGTGCGCGACTACGCCGCCCGTATCGCCGAAACGCTTCAATACAAGGGCGTTTTGTGCATCGAATTTTTCGTGCTCACCGACGGTACAGTCTCGGCCAACGAAATGGCCCCGCGTCCTCACAATTCCGGTCACGTCACGATCGAAGCGGCTGTTACCAGCCAGTTTGAACAGCAAGTCCGCGCGATGACGGGGCTGCCGTTGGGTGACACGTCGGCGCTGTGCCACGGCGTGATGCTCAACCTTCTGGGCGACCTGTGGTTTGACGAAAACGACAATCACCGCGAACCCAACTGGGCAGAACTTCTCAAAATCGAAGGCGTCAAGCTGCATCTCTACGGCAAAGCCGAAGCGCGTCGAGCTCGTAAAATGGGCCACGTTACGATACTCGGCGCCACTGAAAAGGAAGCGCTTGCGCGCGCCAAGCGTGCCGCTGCCGTTCTGGGGCTGCCCGAACCGCTGTAACGGAGAAGACACAAGATGGCCACCGAAACCACGCTTTCTGAAAAGACACTTGAGGACATTGAAAAGGCCGCGCAGATCCTTTCGGCCGGAGGGCTCGTTGCCGTCCCGACGGAAACCGTCTACGGCTTGGCGGCTGACGCCGACAACCCAACGGCCGTGCGCAGCACCTTTACTGCCAAGGGGCGGCCTGCCGATCATCCGCTGATCGTGCACGTGACGGGCTTTGAGGCATTGTCGGCCTGGGTTTCGGAAATTCCCGAGTGCACCAAGACGCTCACGGATGCATTCTGGCCGGGGCCTCTTACGCTAGTCTTCAAGAAAAGCGATCGTGTCAACGACGCCGTCACCGGCGGTCAGGACACCGTGGCCATCCGCTGCCCTTCTCACCCGGTAATGCGCGCGCTTTTGAAGCGCTTTGCCGGCGCCACGCACAAAGCCGTGACGGCGCCTTCGGCCAACACGTTCGGCCGCATTTCTCCGACCAACGCCAAGCACGTGGCCGATGATCTGGGTGTCAAACCCGAAGGCAAACTCGATATGATCCTCGACGGCGGTGAATGTGAAGTCGGCGTGGAGTCGACCATTGTGAACCTCACCTCGGAAAGGCCAACCATCTTGCGTCACGGCGCCGTGACCGCCGCCATGCTCTCCGAAAAGCTCGGCTTTGAAGTGCTTGACGCCGGTGAAAACGCGCCGCGCGTCTCCGGGCGACTCAAGAGCCACTATGCACCGCAAACGAAACTTCAGATTGTGCCCACGCACGAGCTGGAAGCGAATCTCGCAGAGATTGCTCTCGAAGAGACCGCCTTTTTGATGTGCGGCCAAAGCGAGTTGGCGCAAAAAGTGCAAGCCAAAGCTCGCCGTTGCATCGTAGCTCCTGCTGACGTCGCAGGTTACGCTCACATCCTTTACGCAGCCATGCACGATCTAGACGCCTGTGGCGCCAAGAGAATCCTGGTGCAGGCGCCGCCCTCAGCCCCCGCCTGGGCAGCCGTCAACGACCGCCTCGGCCGCGCCGCTGCCGACAAGACTAAGCCATAGAAATCATGTCTTCGGCACGCGATCCGATCGGTGTTCTCGATTCCGGTCTGGGAGGACTCTCGGTTTTGAAAGCGCTTCGCGAGGAACTGCCCAACGAGCAGTTTCTCTACTGCGCCGATTGCGCTCACACGCCCTGGGGTGACAAACCTGAAAGTTTCATCGTGGAGCGTACGCGTGCCATCGTCCACTTCCTTCTGGAGAAAGGGGCCAAAGCTATTGTTTTGGCCTGCAATACCGCAACCGCTGCAGCCGCAGACATTCTGCGCCGGGAGCTTTCGGTACCGATCATCGGCATCGAACCGGCGGTAAAGCCTGCCGCTGCTCATACCCGCACAGGTGTCATTGGCGTTATCGCCACCCGCAGAACGACGGAAAGCGCACGCTACCTGTCACTCTTAAAGCGCTTTGCGGGCAACGTCAAAGTGGTGACCGTAGCCGCTCCCGGATTGATGGAGTGCGTGGAGCGCGGAGACTTCAACAGCGAAACCACGCGAGAACTTCTTCTCAAATACCTGACGCCCATCAAGGCTGCGGGTGCAGACAAACTCGTGCTCGGCTGTACGCACTATCCGTTTCTTTCCGAAGCAATCTCGGAAATCATGGGGCCGGAAGCGGAACTTCTGGAACCGGGCAAACCCGTTGCACTTGTAACACGTGCTCGCTTGCGGAGCTTGGGATTGCTCAATGATGAAGACTCTGCCTCTTGTGCCTATTTCGTCGCGGGAGCCAAGGAACATCAGGCAACACTGAAACTGCTGCTACCAGGTTCCGAAACCATTGCCGAACTGCCGGTCTGAACAATTGGATCAGAGATCCGTATCAGTGTTCCGTTCAGCGGACTACAATCGAATCGTTTTTTTCCTAATGTTTGATTTGACATGGCAAACAATGTTCTGAACGCTCTGCTCACTCGCCGCAGCCTCAAGCCCAAATACCTTACGTTGCCGTTTCCGACAAAAGATCAGATCGAGACAGCTGCCCGCGCCGCTTTGCGCGCCCCGGTGCACGGCGACGATTTTCCCTGCCGTTTCGTCGTTATTCCGGACATCAAGCGCGACAAATTAGCCGAACTCTTTCGCAGTGCAGCCGCCATGCAGGGCGCCGATCAAGAAAAACAGGAACGCGCTGCCAGCAAAGCCTTCAAAGGGCCTTTGCTTGTCGCCTTCGTGGTGAACGTTTCTGCCAACGGCAATACAACGGAATCCCTGATTTCAGCCGGCGCGGCCCTGGAGCAATTCCTTTTGGCTCTCAAAGTTCAAGGATTCGGAGCAATCACCCTTTCGGGATCCGTCCTTGAAAGTCCCGTTCTTCAGGCGGCTTTCTGCAAAGCCCCCTCCGAGAAACTCGTTGCTTGGATCACGATCGGCACTCCCGCGGAAGGCGTAACCTTTGCTCCCGAAACAGGGGAAGCCCCTCTGAGCGTTTGGTACTGATTCGACCTGAATTAGTATCAACGGACGTTGAGATAGAGTGCGGATAAAATCAGAAGTCCAACATTCCCAATCTTGATGAAGGCCGAAGTCAACGGTCGTCCAGAAACAGGCCAAATCTGGGCAACAGGCTCACAAAAATTCGCGCTGATGAAAGGCATCTCTGAATCACTTGCAGGGCGCCTCATTCCGCTTGAGTTCATGCCGTTGAGCATCTACGAGCGAACTGGTCATGGTCTGGGACAAACACCGTATCTGCCGAGTCCGGTACTCGTGTCAAAACTTCGCATTCCGGACACAAACGAAGCCTGGCGCTTCATTTATTTGTTGCGCCGTTTATCAAAAAGCGCCAAATCTACCGCACGCCTTTTGACATTTCTTCGATCTGAGCACTCACGGATTGCTCCGTGAGGTCAATCAAGCGCCCAACGGTTCATTCGATTCCAACGGCGCCTCTTCTTTCAGCATTTCACTCTCATCCTCGGCGAGGTTTATCGACTCGCCCCTTCGGGCTTATCGCGACCCGACCGTCTCCGGCCTTGCCGCCCCTGCCTTCTTCCTCTTCTCCGGGTTCCCTGTGCTTGCTTCAGCGGTTTGACTGATACCTGTACGGCGCATTCTCTCTGGTCAATTTGACTGGGCCGGTCATGTAAACAGACCAATTTTGCCCGTAAAATCAACTTGGTATCCTCTTTACAAGAGCCGATACCTCCCGTGTTTCACGCAAGGGAGAACATATGGAAAAGAGACGCACATTACTGGCAGCGGCCGTTGCCTTTTCAGCGCTGGTTTTGACTGGCTGTCCGCATCATCGTCGTCGTCCCGGTCCGCCTCCCGGCGGCCCTGGCGTCGGCGGTCCCGGTGGTGGACCAGCAGGTGGTCCCGGAGGCCCTGGGCCAGGCGGCGGAGGTCCGGGCGGTCCCGGCGGCGGTCCTCGTCGTTAACTCTTTGAAGCGAAGTACGGTTACTCCGGCTTCGCTTTTTGCTAGGTACCGGTCAAACTTTCGGCAATGGCGCGCATGGTAAGCGGCGCACAGCCTTCGGCTTTGTTGTTGGCCACGACGAACGCTCTCACGCCGGAGGCTTTGGCAAGTTTCAACAGCCACACGATGCCTTCTCGAGCGACAATGTCTTCCTGTTGAATCCTGTTAAAGGGCGCCCAATCGCGCTTGAGTCCCGTATACGTTCCGCCGGCCGCAAGCGACCAGCGAATAACAATGTCTCCGGCGGCCTGCCAAGGTCCGACATCAACACCCGGAGCATCAAAAAGCCGCAGCATGTCGGTTTGACGCATGATGCTCGGCATGGACGGATGCAATGACAACACGGGACGCACGCCGGTACTTGCCATTTCCTTTACCCAACGCGGCGTAAGCAGCACACGCGTGCGCATTTCAACGGCTAGCGTCACGGACTGCGTCGGCATTCTGGATTTGATCTCTGAAAAGAAATCCGCCATCGTGGCGATGGCCGCGTACTGCGCTGGCCGCTCAATCAAGGCATGCCGCGGGATATTGGGCATCTCAAAAACTAGGACTCCCGCTTTGCAGCCCAACCCTTCGAGCACCGGCAAGACAAACTCATCGAGTGCCCGATCGGCGTTGAGATAATCGGGATTGGCATGAAGAGGCTTTCCCGTATGATCTCGCGTCACGCTGTCGCAGACAATCTGAGGCGCTTTGACAAGAAAGCGAAAGTCGTCGGGCACCTGATCGGAAAACCCAGCATAAACACTCTGCGGCAAAGGCCGATAGAAAGCTCTGTCAATTCCAACCGTTCGGAAAATCGGATACTTGGAATATGCTGGCAACCCCTGTTGAGAAAGCTGTGACAAGCCGGAGGCATGCGACCAAACGATGCCTCTCCACCCGGGGAAATTCCAGCTCGACGTTCCCAGATAGATGTTGCGCGGGATCTTCTGCGCCGTACGCACAAGATCCCGATCGGCCGGCTCGGCAACAACGGGGCCGGCCACCGGTGGCGTATCGTCAAAAAGGCTCACGTTTTCGAACCTTCTTGTCACCGGCAATGCTCCTTCAAACGAAAAACCCGCACCCTGTTTGCTGCATCGTATGCAGTCAGAGGTGCGGGCAGAAATCCTCTATGCAAAGGATTCTAACTTAGAGCTTTACCAGCGGCAGCCGGGACCGTAGCCGTACTGACCGTAGCCATGACGCGGACCGTGCCAACCCCAGCCGTCACCGCAGCGCGGACCGTTGTTGTAGACGCAACCGGGACCGCCGGCGCAACCCGGTCCGTAACCGTAGCCGCCGCAACCGGGACCGTAACCCCAGTCACCGCGATGACCGCGATAGTGATGGCGCGGACCATTCATACCGGCGCGGGGGCCCATGCCACGACCATAACCCGGCCCCATTCCATAGCGGGGTTCATACTCGTCCATCATGGCCTGCTGCTCGGGCGTGAGGCTCTTGTCGAGAACTTCTCGAGCCGAAGCAATCTGCTCGAGCATGTCGGCACGAACTTTCATGTGCTCGGCGCGGAAGCGCATCGCTTCTTCACGATTGGCCGGACGCTTGCCATTCTTGGCTTCATGCCAGGCATAGTGCTTGCTTGCGATGTCCTGACGGCTGGCAACGTACTTGTCGAACGCCTGCTTGGCCGGGCCGGTCAAATTCATGGCCTGAGCCAATTCGGCATAATCGGCACGCATTTGTTCGGCGCAAGGTGCATTTGTCGTGGTCGGGGCGGTGTTCGAAGCGGCAAAAGCCATTCCGGCAAAACCGGCGATTGCTGCAAAGGCAACTGCTGCAAGGGGAGTCTTCACTTTCATAATCAACCTCAAAAAAGTAACGTGTCTTATTCGGTTAAGGCACCTGCTTTCTGGAAGTGCTGTTTCCGTAAAGCAGCTGTTTCTTTTCCTGTGTCATCCGGCGAGCTTTTGTTTTCTCGCGCGTCTGTTTTTCTTAAGGTGAACTTTACGCCGAGCCCTCGCAAAGAAACGTAAAGACAAGGCAAATCCCGGTAAAGGTTCTGTTTGCCGAAAGCTCGAAATGACAGGCTTCAGAAGCGGTAAAATATCAAGATTGATCAGAAACATCAGGCGCTCCTTTGTACTGCGCCTCTTTTCTTTTATTTAAGCACCTATGCAGACACTTTCCTCTCTTACCGCCCTGAGTCCTCTTGACGGCCGTTATGCCCGTCAATGCGAAGTCCTGCGCGGCATTTTTTCTGAATCGGCTTTCATGAACGCCCGCGTGCGCGTTGAAGTCGAATGGCTGATCGCTCTGTCCGAAGCCGGTTTTGAAGAACTCGCTCCGATCAGCGCCCACGGTCAGGCCTTCCTGCGCGGTTTAGCCGACAACTTCACGGAAAGCGACTGCGAAGAGATCAAGACGATTGAAGCCCGCACCAACCACGACGTCAAGGCCGTGGAATACTGGATCAAAGAAAAGGTCGCTCACGACGAAGAACTTGCCAAGGCCTCCGAATTCGTGCACTTCGCCTGCACGAGCGAAGACATCAACAACACAAGCCATGCACTGATGCTCACCGCCGGCCGCAAGGCTCTCGTGGAACGCCTCACCACCATCCGCGATCACATCCGTGAATTTGCGCACCGCTGGGCCGCCGTTCCGATGCTCTCGCGCACGCACGGCCAGACCGCCAGCCCGACGACTGTCGGCAAGGAAATGGCCAACGTCGCTGTTCGTCTGACCCGCATCATCGAAGCGATCGAAGCCGTCAAGTTCTACGCCAAGATGAACGGCGCCGTGGGTAACTTCAATGCCCACCTCATCGCCTACCCCGACTACGACTGGGAAGCTCACAGCAAGCGCGTGATCGAAGAACGCCTTGGCGTGACCTTCAACACGCACACCATCCAGATCGAACCGCACGACTACATGGCCGAACTCTTCCACGAGATCGAACGCGCCAACACGGTTCTCATCGACTTCGACCGCGACGTCTGGGGCTACATCTCCATGGGCTTTTTCAAGCAGAAGCTCAAGGAGGGCGAAGTCGGCAGCTCCACGATGCCGCACAAGGTCAACCCGATTGACTTTGAGAACTCCGAAGGCAATCTCGGCATCGCCAACGCTCTTCTGAACCATCTCGCCGGCAAGCTGCCGATCAGCCGTTGGCAGCGCGACCTTACCGACTCCACGGTGCTGCGCAATCTGGGCGTAGCCTTCGGCTATTGCTTTGTAGCCTACGCCGCTCTGGAGCGCGGTCTCGGCAAACTCGAACTCAACGAGCAGGTTGTTGCCGACGACATCAACCGCGCCTGGGAAGTGCTCGCCGAAGCCGTTCAGACCGTGATGCGCCGCTACGGTGTTCCGAAGCCCTACGAAAAGCTCAAGGCTTTGACGCGCGGCAAGGGCCATATGGACGCTCAGACCATGCGTGAATTTATTGGAACGCTGGAAATTCCGGCCGATGCCAAAGAACGACTGATGGAACTGACGCCTGCCACCTACGTCGGCAAGGCTGAAGAACTCGCCAAGCGTTGCTAATTGAGCGCTTCAGCCTAGCGCTGAACCGACAAACCGACGTTGTTTCCTCATGGATTCAACGTCGGTTTTGTTTTATTGCTGGGTAATACCGCAACAAAACCCCGAAAACAGCGCAAATTGCTTCTTTGTCAGATCAAAGTCACTCCGATGCTCGGTTATAGTTGGGAAACCGAACATAAGAACATTTCAGGGAGCATTTGACGTGAAAAAGCAGATTCTGACCGCGGCCTTGTTGTCGCTTCTCACCACGGGTCTCACCGCGGCCGAACTCACCGTGGCCGCTACCCCCGTTCCGCACGGCGACATTCTCCGTTTGGTCGCGCCGGACCTCAAAGCACAAGGGTACGACCTCAAGGTCGTCGAATTCTCCGACTTCGTGAGTCCCAACATCGCCCTTGACGCCAAAGAAGTCACCGCTAACTATTACCAGCACAAACCCTTTTTGGACGACGCCGTCAAGAGCCGAGGCCTCAAGATCGCTTCCGTCGCACCGATTCACATCCTTCCGATGGCTGCCTACTCCAAGCGCATCAAGTCGTTAAACGACCTGCCCAAGGGCGCGCGCATCTCCATTCCCAACGATCCTGCCAACGGCGGCCGCGCGTTGCTGCTGTTGCAGTCCGCGGGCGTCATCAAACTTAAGGACGGAGCCGGCGCCACCGCAACGCCCTTGGACATTGCCGACAATCCCAAGCGTCTGCGCTTTACCGAAGTGGAAGCCGCACAGGTACCGCGCACGCTCGACGATGTTGACGTTGCGATCGTCAACTCCAACTATGCGCTGGGCGTCGGCTTGAATCCGATCAAGGACTCCATCTACCTTGAAAACAAAGACAGCCCCTATGCTGTCGTTGTCGCCTGCCGCTTGGGCGATGAACAGAACCCAGCCGTACAGGCTCTCGTAAAGGCGCTCACGAGCCCCAAGGTCAAGGACTATATGATCAACACCTATAAGGGCGGCGTGGTTCCTGTCTTCTGAACGAAACCTCTGTTCCTCTTCTTGAATAAGCCGTCCTCGTTTGGGCGGCTTTTTGTTGTGACTTCTTGATTGCATCCATGTGCCAAGCGAACGCGCTTTTCGAACAAGCCTTGAACGACTCGGTTAAAATGCGGTGTCTCTGACACAAACGCACCGGAAAAAATCAGCGGTGCGTCGTTTCGTCTGATTTGTGTCGATTGCGCCTTCGCGCAAAGACTTTTTATTTTGAAGATCCATGAAAGAAATTCGTACTCGCATCGCACCGTCCCCGACGGGCATGATGCACCTGGGTACTGCCCGTACCGCCATCTACTGCTGGGCCGTAGCTCGCCATTTCGGCGGCAAATTCCTGCTTCGCATCGAAGACACCGATCAGAAGCGCTCCACAGCAGAAGCCACGCAAGTCATTCTCGATTCAATGAAGTGGCTCAATCTCGACTACGACGAAGGTCCCATTTATCAGATGGATCGTCTGGAACGCTACCGTGAAGTCGTTGATGACATGCTCGCCAAGGGTTTGGCATATAAGTGCTACGCCACCCCCGAAGAGCTCGACGCCATGCGTGAAGCCCAGCGCGCCGCCGGTATCAAGCCGCGCTACGACGGTCGCTGGCGCCCTGAAAATTGCGTGGGCAAGCCCATTCCCGAAGGCGTTAAACCCGTCATCCGCTTCCGCAATCCCGATGACGGTGAAGTGACCTGGGACGATGCCGTTTACGGCCGCATCACCATTGCTAACAAGGAACTTGATGACCTCATCATCATGCGCGACGGCATTCCCACCTACAACTTTGCCGTTGTGATCGACGATTGGGACATGAAGGTGAGCCATGTGATCCGCGGTGCCGACCACATCAACAACACGCCGCGCCAGATCAACCTCTACAACGCTCTGGGCGCTGAAGTGCCGGTGTTTGCGCACCTGCCGCTCATCAACGGTCCCGACGGCCAGAAGCTCTCCAAGCGCCACGGCTCGGTGTCCGTCATGGAATACGAGGCCCGCGGCTTCTTGCCCGAAGCGGTGTTCAATTACCTCGCTCGCCTCGGCTGGGGTCACGGCAATATGGAAAAGTTCACGCGCGAAGAACTCGCTGAAGTGTTCGAGCTGCGCGGTGTTTCCAAGGCTGCCGCCCGTATCGACTTCAAGAAATTCGAATGGCTCAACGCTCAGTACATGAAGGAAGCCGATGATCAGCGTCTGGCCGGACTCGTCAAAGCCCGTATTGAAAAGCGCGGCGGCGTGGTTGAAGGCGGCCCCGATCTAGTCGGTGTCTGCGCGCTGCTGAAGACCCGTGCCGCAACGCTCGAAGCGCTGGCCGATCAGGCACTCTTCTTCTACAAGCCCGCAGAGCCCACCGAAGAAGCCCTTCAGGCTGCTTTGACCGAAGAAAACCGCAAAGCTCTTGCAGCCTTTGTCGAAGGTATCAACGCGCTTGAAAACTTTACGGCTCCTGAAATCTACGGCGTCATCAAGAGCGTCATGGAAGCTCAGGGCATCAAGATGGGCCCGGTTGCCACACCGCTACGCGTGCTCGTTTGCGGCGCTGACAAAGTCCCACAGATTGATAAGACGTTGGAACTCTTCGGCAAGCAAACCGTTCTTGCTCGCATTGAAGAGGGCCTGAAAAAGGCTGGCTTCTAATTCGGGCCTTCAAAAGGCTCAAAGGCGTCGCACCTCTTGCAGGGCGACGCCTTTTTCCCCTGAACTCCCTGAATTAAGTTCCCTATAGAGCTTAAGCAAGGATCTTTGTTTCAGACTTGAACCACTAACGACCTACACAGTCTGTGAAAGTGTAGTCTTCCAAGCCTAGGACTTTTGCTTTCGTAAGCCTTTACAATCCGCTCACTTCTCTTAAAGACCGTTGCCAGATTTCCAACACACGCGGCAAACGCCAGCCCATCGGCCGGCAGTACCAAGGTAAAGGTAAAAGAGCATTGCGTCTGAACGACTTGCAGGATGAAAGAGCCGGTTTTTCTTTAAGAGCCTGATGAACGAACTGCAAGGCAGCCGCAGAGTCTCCACACAGAGCAATAGCTGACGGGGCTGTTACCAGCAACAAATCCGACAGACGTTTGGTGTTCAGGCGATAAAGCCCTTTGATATCTTCCAAGCGGTCAGAAACATCCACTGGGTTAACGCACCCCAAGCGCTCAATTACGTCCTGTGTAATCTCAGCACCCACAGTGGCAGCAAAACAATAAACCGCATCTTCAACAGGATGACGAATACCCAAAAGCGTAAGAACGCTCACACACTCCGGTTTGGGTGCTGACTCCACTTGAGCTAAACGGACCTCGAAATCCCGCCGTATACGGGCTGCTTGCCGCTGTGCGTCTTCCCCATAAAGAGCAGCAGCACGCTCCACGATTTCAATCGGCTCTCCTTGGACATTGAGCACCTTCACTTTAAACCCCTCTTTTTCAAGGTCTGTCTTTAAATCAACGGGATTGAGATTCTTGTGTCCATTGTCTTCCAAAAGGATGTAATCGACTCCGATGCGGCGGGCTGCTGCATCTAAAATTTGCGGCCGGTCACGCATAACACACGATGTACATTCGAGAAACTTTTCTGTTGGATGCCACACTTCCATTGACGGAATATCGCCTCCGATCAAGCCGCGGGTGTAGATGTGCAGTGCGGCAAGTGCTTCGGCAGCAGTGTCTCCCACGACGATGGCATTTTCATAACGGGGAAATGGGGTGTAGTAATTAAGCTTCATTTTTATTCGGGGGATCAATGTGGTGTCTGCTTTGCCTCAGACGATCCGGAATTGACGGCTTTGTTCTTTGATAAAGCAATCCTGATGCGTCACAAAGACAATGCCTGTTTCCGGCAATCGTTTTCGCAGAAATTCAAATGCTTTTATCGCCGCGTGCGGATCCAGAGCCGACGTTGTTTCATCCATCAGGAGTAAGTCCGGGCGAGTCAAAAGTGCTCGGATTAAAACAATGCGTTGTTGTTCACCTCCAGATAGCACGTTGCTCCAGTCAGATGTGTCATCTAAACGCCCGACAAGGTGACCAAGATCAAACGACACCAAAAGTTCTGAAAGAAGTCTGTCGTCGATAGTTCTCTGCGAGTCTTCTTTTCGACAAGGATACGTGAGGTTGTCTCTCAACGTGCCCTTCATAAGATAAGACTTCTGCGGTAACCACAAGAGCTTTTGATCGATATTGCGGTTTAGGCGTCCGGTGTAATTTGCTTTAAATCCGGCAACGGTTTTCAAAAACGTACTTTTTCCGACACCGGATGAGCCTGTCAAAAAAACCGTGTCTCCGACGGAAACTGTCAGTTCTATATGCTTCGGAGTTGGGGTTGTGGGTAGCTCCAAGTCAAGGTTGGTCACAAGGGCGTCATGTCTGACAAAGCGTTTTTTTTCGTCACGTTTTGGTTTCGTGCGCAGCACGTTTTCCCGACGTTGATTTTCAGCCTCTTCCAATCCGCTAACGAGATGTGAAAGACGCTCCCAAGCGGCGGCGAGGCTTGCCAGGTTGTCGTAGGCAAAAATAAACCACGAAAACGAACGTGCAACATCGGTAAAGGCCCCGCGAATTTGCATAAGGCCTCCAAGTTGAATGTGTCCCGACAACAGTGCCGGAAGAGAAAAAAAGATAGGTGCCAAATGTGTCACTTGGCCCAATCCCACCGTGAAGAGATCCAAATCGCGTTGTTTTTTCACATAAGCAATTAAAACGGCGAGTAACGCCTCCAGACGTTCTTTCAAATGCTGCGCTTCAAATGCTTCGCCTTGAGCACCCGCAATAGCATCAGCATGCCGACGCTTTTCAATAAACGCATATCGAAGATCGGCTTCCTTTGCCTGTGAGGCGTAATTGAGGCGCTTTAGGGGATGACCGATCCAATGGGTGATGACAGTGGCAAATACGGTGTATGCAAGGCAAACCCAAAACATGTAGCCAGGAACTTCTATCCCAAAAACAAGGACAGAGCCGGAAAGGTTCCAGAGAATCACCGAGAAGCTACCGATGGTGAGAACAGACTCAAGAAAACTTAAACTCAAATTCACGGCCAACCCGACAAGTTCTCGCGAGTCCTCGATTATTCGTTGGTCCGGATTGTCGGGTTCGCGTCCGCTTTCGCGCAGCTGATAGTGAGCTGCCGTTGGCGACATCCATACATCAATCAAACGAAACGTCAGTTCTCGACGCAGACTCAAAAGCAATCGATTTTTGATGTACTGCGTCATTACAAGCAGAAGAATCAATGCGCTTGCAAGCCATATAAAGTCAAACAGCGCATCGTAGATCGCAGAAGCATCGACTTTTTGCAAGGCATTAAAAAAGCGACCGTTCCATTCGTTTAAAGCAACGGCAAACCGTACATTGGCCACATTTGCCATGGCAACGAGTGCAAAAACTGCCCATAAAGGCAGAGCTTGCAGGCTAAGAAGCCACCGCTTCAAAATACCCCAAAGTCCTTGACGACAGACAGGTAAATCAAAGTTTGTTAGATATTGCATAGGTGCGGCAAAGACGGTTTGCGCTGATCCTGCAACTTACGCAAACCGCCACATTACGAGGATTGCATCAAAGAAAAGGACTTGTCTGATGCGCTATCAGAAGCGTCCGCTCACCCAGACTCGCACGCCGCGCCCATAGCCCCAGGATCCGTTCACGTAGCGATATTCTTCGTCGGTGATGTTTTCGATGGCCACGCCCGCAGCAAAGTCCCAAAAGTTAGGAATTTTCGGCGTCCACGTAAGCCCCAAAGAATGTGTCACGAACGAGCCATAATTCACACGCGTGGTAGCTGTATTTTTATCCTTGTCACCTGAAGCAGCATCGTTCCAAGAGAGCCGGTACCAGGTGTTCAGGAATTGCTTGGGCAGTTTGTAGTCAAGCTTCAAATTCACCGACTGCGGCGTAATGCCGGTTACACGTTTATCGGTCTCCTTATCCGTTACATGTACCAGACCATAGCTGGCCGTTGCACTGAAATTATCAATGGCGTAAGTTCCCGTCAGTTCCACGCCCTTGCGCACAACACGACCTATGTTTTCGGCTCGGAAGTGTTCGATGCCATCGTTATCAATGCTGCTATTGATGTTGATGAAGTCTTCTACGTCATCGTAAAAGAAGGCTGCTTTGATGCTCGTCTGATCACGGTCGGTAATGAGTCCGCCAAATAGCGCGTTCATACCAACTTCGTAATTCCAGGATTTTTCCGGCTTTAGATCAGGGTTGGCGTCCACGACGCCGCCCGGCAACCAGGGCATACCCAGATCCACCGAATAGTAGAGTTCGTCCAACACCGGAGCGCGGAATCCTTCAACTGCCGAGGCCCAGAAAGAAAGCCCATTCATTGGTGTCACAGATACCGTGATACCGGGCGTGACTTTGCTGTCGGAAAAATCTTTGTAATCAGGATTAGATGACTCACGCTTAAAGTAGGAATAGCGTAGCATCGGAATGACAGAGATATAGTCATTAATGGCAATTTCATCTTGTACAAATACGCCCCAATCTAGCGACTTGGAGTCCGGACGACTCGCATCGGGGAACGGCGTCGGATGGTAAGGGTTGTATGTGAGCGCGTCTTGTTCCGTATGAGAAATATCGGCACCGTAAGTGAGAGTATGAGCACCCAAGAACTCGAGACGACTCGTATTTTGGACATTGGCAGCCCACGCCTCAAGTGAGTCGCTGTTTCCTTGCCCCATGCCACCTAAGTTACCTAATATCTGATCCATCGAGAAATTCTGTTTGGTGTACTGGACGTTTGCCCGTAAATCAAACAAATTCCCGCTTGTATATTCAGCTGACGCCGTGATGCGATGTTGCTCATAGGCGTAATCCATGGGATCCGCACCTTCGTAGAGCCAACTCGAATCGTAGTCATCGTAGTTGTAAGCAAGAGAGAAAAGAGCGTCTTCCCCCACCACCAGAGAGGTCTTCAACAGTAATGACGTGTACTTGGTGTCAGTACTGTTGTTACTGCGCTCGCCGTCGGAGAGCTTTTCGTCACCCGAATTGCGACGTGTGACGGCCATCAGAACGTCCAGTGCATTCCAGCGACCAAATGCGTAAGCGCTACTCATCCATTCTTGATTGGTGGTCGAGTAGCCCGTTTTGACCTTAGTACCGAACGTTTCGCCATCCTCCAAGAAATCCTCCGCAAGCTTTGTGGTTACCGCCAGAGTCCCACCGATACCGCCGTTGCCATACAGAGCACTACCGCCGCCATGCTTAACTTCGATTTGTTTGACAAGCTCTGGATCCATGAAAATGCCTGTCGGGCGATTGCCCGATAGTGTGTAGTTGTCTTGGCGCACCCCGTCAATCACGTAGGTGATTTGGTTTTCATCCGAACCGCGGATGCTCACACGGGAAAAAAGCGGATTTTCCGGGGAGGTAATCGTGACATTGGGAATTTCCAAAAGCGCCTCGGAAATGGACTGATAGCCACGAGTTTCAATTTCTTTGTCGGATACGACAGCCAAAGAAGATGCTGTTTCGGATAGCGGTTTTTCCGTACGTGTCGCCGTCACAACGATTGGATCGAATGCGACAAGTGATTTATCTGCCTCTTGAGCAACGGAAAATGACGAAAAAAGTGCGAGTGTAGCGGCTGCCGAAACAGGTAGAACATTGCTTGGACGGGTTATGAGATGTTGAAAAAACATTTGATTTGCAACCTTGATAAGAGAATGAGAAACATTCTCATTCATAAGGTTACAAACTGATATAGGTATTATCCCTTATATTACGGGAATACCCCCATCATTGGCTAAATTTTTCTGAGCTCATCTGCGATCATTCTCGGAGCTATTGCGCTCCGCAATTTGGCTATTCTTTGGCACTGCCGACTGTAAAGCTCTTCGGTTCGCCAAAATTGTTCTTTCCTCAGAAAAAAGAAAAGGTTCATCAAAATTCAAAAATCAACAGCGCTTGAGTTTTCCGAAAAAAAGCAACGGAAGCCAGCATTTCACGCCTTTTTTAAGATTTCACCTGAACGAAAAGTGGAGTTCCGAAAGAAAAAAAGCACCCTTGGAGTCGAACGAACCGTAGAGTGCCTGACTGAGCAAACGAATACATTTGTGATGCGCCCAAAATGTATAAGCGTCAAAAGGCGTACGGCAGATTTGGTGCTTTGTGATATACGGAATTTTTTTAAACTGAACCAGGCTCCATCAGGAGCAAGTAACAGATTGTTCAAGTTTTTTTCGTTTCGATTTCGTCACGCCGACTGGGGCATGGTGAATAGCGACCAAAAAACGCCGATAGCCAAGAGCCAGAACAACACGGCGCTCACCTTGTTGACCCAGAAGAGAAACTTCTTGTTTTGCAAATGATGTGAAGCGATGGCCGCCACGAAGCCGTAGCCAAGATGAACGGAGAGGCCCACGGCCGCGAAGATGCTGATTAGCGTCGTCATGCGGGAAACATAGTCGTGCTGCGGCGTAATGAACTGCGGCAGCAGCGAGAGCAGGAACACGATCAGCATGGGATTTGTGGTCTGCAACAGCATCGCACCGACGTATGCCGAGCGAAGATTATGCGAACGCACCTTGTCTTCCACCGCGGGATTGTTTCCGGCTGCTGCCAGATTAATGGGCTTGGCCTTCCAGTTCTTCCACCCGAACCAAACCAACATCAACGCACCGACGGCCTGAAGTCCGTAGAAAAGCGTAGGAGTCGCCTGAATGACAGCACCCAGACCGGTAGCCGAAACAATTGACATCGCAATGATGCCGGTGCAGTTGCCCAACGGCGCCGCCCAAGCTCCGCTTTTTCCCAGTCTAAACGAGGATGTAACGGTGTAGAGCACGCCGGCACCCGGCGTCACACAGGCCACGAAGGCCACGAAGGCAAAGAACCAAAGATCGCTGCTCATGGATTTTGAGAACCAAGTTAGCGACGAAAGACATGCTCTTCACTATACGCCGCGCCGAAGATTCTTTGCTCTTTTGCGCTTTGACGCCGGACAAACTCCGTTGATTATGCGGCCAGCGCCTTGAGAATTTCCGCGGGAAAGTCCTGCTGTCGGCCAATCTTTCGCTCCCACACGTCCGGGGAATCGATTTCTAGCAGTGTCCAGCCGTTATTTATGGCATCGCTTCGAATCGAGGCATGGTCGGACAACAAATCGATCAGTGCCGGAGGATCCTGATGCACACGACGTTCGGATGCGCTTGCCTTCTGACAGATAAGTTCGTAGTGGTTGCGGATGTATTTTTCAGAAAAGACGATGGCGAAGGCTGCAGCGCGGCTCTTTCCCAATCCATGCGCAAACCTCCCTGCCTCGACAACCGGCAAAGACACTCCTTCGATAATCAACGACTGACCGTTTTCATCGGCGACACGTGCCATCTCGCGCACAATGGGCCAGAGACGCTCGGCAATCGCTTCATCGTCTTCGGGCGTGAGCCCCACAAAATCCGAGTTACCGGACTTGATCAGGCCCATTTTGAGCAGATCCAGGGACACTACGCTCGCACCCGTGAGCCTTGCCAGATGTTTGGCAAACGTTGTCTTACCGGAATGCGAGGCGCCTTGAAGGAAAAGGATCATCGGGAAAGAAGAAAGGAACGACTGAAAGTTGTAATTGAATTTGCATTATCCGCCTTTCACTCGACTTTTGTCCGTCTCGCTGCGCCATTTCGTCCGAGCTAGGTTTATTCTTATCGAACGTTCTCTTCTTTTCTCTAACCGTATGTCCGGAACTGCCTTGCAAGATGCGCTTCGCGGCGTGAAAGCCGCCCTGCCGTTTTGGCTGGGCTTCTTTCCGTTGGGCTTCATACTGGGTGCTCAGGCTTGCCATAAGGGCATGAGCGTCCCGACCGCGGCAGCCATGTCCTTCTTCAATTACGCAGGCGGCAGCGAATTTGCCGCCGTCGCTCTTTGGACAGCGACTCCCCCGTTGCTTTTGATTGCCTTTACGACTTGGCTTATCAACAGCCGCCACATTGTGATGGGCATGGCACTGTCGCTGTACACCAAAAAACTTTCCACCGGCAAAAGTCTCTTTGCTTTCTTTCTCATGTGCGACGAAGTGTGGGCCGTGAGCATGCAGGAAATCTCGAAAAGAAAAGCCGCGGGCGTTCCGGAAGACGAATGTTTCTGCTACGCCTTTCATGTCGGCACGGGACTTGGCTTCTGGTTGCCATGGACATGCTCGACAGCACTGGGTGCCTTTATGGGCGGTACGCTGGGCGACCTCAACCAATGGGGCTTTTCGATGGCCTTTCCCGCTACCTTCATCACACTCATCGTATTGATGTGGCCGGGATTCAAAAATGCGCTTCCTCTGACGGCAAGCGGTCTTGTTTCAGCCGTCTGCAGTTTCTGTCTGGCATCGCACTGGTGCGTCCTTTTAGGGACGCTGACGGGGCTTGTGCTTGCGGCCTTGCTGCCTCAACATTCAGAAAACCAAGCCGGCTAAGGAATTCTTATGGAAACACCGATTGCCGATATTTGGTCTCTGCCCAATGCTCGTGAAGCACTCACGATTTTTGCCATGTTCTGCGCCACCTACTCAACGCGTCTGATCGGATGGCTTTTGCTGCGTAACCGCACAATTTCACCCGCGTTTCGCCGTGCTCTGGAAGCCGCTCCGGGTTGCGTGATGGCAGCTATCGTCGCTCCTCAGTTCATGACCACCAATCCGGTCACCATCACAGGACTCTGCACCGCCGTAACCGTTGCCGTGTGGTCGCGCAACATGGCCGCAACCGTGATTGTTTCGATGCTGGTATATGCCGGATTGCGCAATTGGATCTGAGGGAAAAAACGGATTTATTCTTCGTTACCCCGTTTTCTATTCTGGAGCTGTCGTTACCGAGTTTTTTTCCTCAGTTTTCGTTGAAATTTGGAGTGATCTTGGAAAACAATCGGAGTTCAAAAAAGCAGAGACTTCGGATTTACTGAAGTTTCCCCTGGAAAGAATTTTCCAATAAAATCAAAGATTTACAAAAGTCACAGATAAAAAGAAAGGTCCGCAGACTGCAGACCTCAACCTTTTTGATGGTGCGCCAGGCAGGATTCGAACCCACGACCCCCTGGTTCGTAGCCAGGTACTCTATCCAACTGAGCTACTGGCGCACATCTGATTTTTCTTTTGTCTCCGTCGCATTGCGCGGCGAAGAATGCGTATTTTACGAAAGAAAATTAAAAATGCAAGTCCTTTTCTAAGATTTTCTTGTCACCTTGTCCGCATCCGCTCCAATGGCAGCATTCAGTGCCTTCAAAAAGAGCTGTGTAAGCGGACTCTTGATCGCCAGCGGCGGCCACGCCACCGCCACTTCCGTGGCCAGAGTCGGCTGCAACGGTAGGAACATCACGTCATCGTCTTCCGGAAGAATTCCTCCGATGCAAAGCACATGCGCGCCGCTTCTCACCAATAAAGATGCGTTGTAGAGCAGGTTATAGGTTCCTCGGATTCTCAGCGAACCTTCCTCCATTCGGCCTGCCCAAAGATTCTGAAGCGCCTTTTGCCGCGGCACATAAAGTTCGACTCCAGACAATTCTTTCGTTTGCACGCTCTCATGACCAGCAAAAATCCCGTCTCGGCGTGTCATGAGTCCCCAACGGTTTTGTTCAGGCAGCACAAAGAAATCCAGACCGTTCAGATCAGCCGGCAAATTGAAAACACCGAAATCAGCCGTTCCCATTTTGAGACTCAAGGCCGCATCCACCGCATTCGAACTTTGCAGCTGCACGCGTACACCCGGGTATTGCTCGGTGAATCGAGCTACGACATCGGCAACCAGTTGCATCACCGGTGTTTCTGCTGCGGCGATTGTGAGTTCGCCCACAAGCTCCTGTGTCTTCATTACTTCATCCCGAGCACGTTGCACCATCTCGAGAATTTTCTCGGCGCGACGAAAAAGCATCGCTCCTTTTTCCGTCAACGCAATGCGGCGAGTCGATCGATCAAACAAAACTTCTCCAAGTTCGTCTTCAAGGTCGGCAATCTGTCGCGACAACGCGGGCTGCGTCACGTACAGAGCAGCGGCCGCGGCGGTAAAGCTGCGGCGCCGCGCCACTTCCACGAAGTAACGGAGCTGCTTGATGTCCATCGGTTGACTCCTCGGAATATTTATTCCTAAATTTTATAAATTTCGATGAAAATAAACCATTGGAATCATTGGATTTTCCGCCCTACCATGGCACTAACCGAGGCTGTATCGGCACTCGTTAGAAGGAAACACTGTCATGTTGATGAATGGTTTTGAGATGTCTCGTCGAGATTTTTTATCGTGTACCGCCGCCGTTGCCATGATGGCGGCCTCCCCGTTTGCCGGAGCGGAGCCTGCTGCCGACCAACCGACAACACTGATCACGCAGCGCCGTACATTGGGTCGAGCCTCACCGCTGGAAGTTTCCGCGGTCGGTCTGGGTTGCCTCCCGATGGTCGGTTACTATGGCGGCAAGTTTGAAAAGAAGGACATGGTTGCGCTTATTCGCCGCGCCTTCGACGAAGGCTGCACGTTCTTCGATACGGCTGAGGTTTATGGTCCGTATACGAGCGAGACATGGGTCGGCGAAGCACTTCAGCCCGTGCGCGACAAAGTAGTCATTGCCACTAAATTTGGCTTCGGTGTTGAAGAAGGAAAGCCGACGGCTCTCAACAGCGAACCCAAGCATCTGCGTCGAGCCGTGGAAGGATCGTTAAAGCGCCTGCGTACCGACCATATTGATCTTCTCTACCAACACCGCGTCGACCCGAAGATTCCGATGGAAGATGTGGCAGGAACCGTGGGCGAGCTAATCAAGGAAGGCAAGGTTCTGCACTGGGGCTTGTCGGAAGCTTCTGCTCGTAGCATTCGCCGTGCTCATGCAGTCACGCCACTTACGGCCATTCAATCGGAATACGCTATTTGGTGGCGCGAACCGGAAACCAAGATCTTCCCGACGCTTGCTGAACTTGGCATTGGTTTTGTCCCCTACTGCCCGCTGTGCCGCGCCTTCCCTCTCGGACAAATTAACGAAAACTCCACTTTCCCCAAGAACGATCGACGCGCCACATTGCCGATGTTCACCCCCGAAGCGCTCAAGGCCAATATGCCATTCGTACACTTGGTAGCGAAATGGGCAAAGCAGAGCGGTTGCACGCCGGCTGAGTTTGTTCTCGGTTGGGTGCTCTCTCGCGGCAAGCACATTGCTCCGATTCCGGGCACCACCAACCCGAAACACCTTGATGAAGATCTGCGAGCGGCCTCTCTGTCGCTTTCTGCTGATGAATGGAAGAAGTTCGACGAAGAATTCGGTCAAATTAAGCTGGTTGGTCACCGTGCTGATCCGTTCACCGAGAGTCAGATCGACAAATAACCTTGGAATCGGAAGAAAAATCGCACAGTCGAAACTTGTTTGATCAAAACTGTTTTGGCTGTGCATCTTTTTTCCCAGCCTATGTCGTGCCTGTTTTTACAGTAGAGGCCGTAAAGCCCCTGACTTCAGCCAGGGGATACAAGGCCGATCGTGCACCGCACGATAACAAACGGGCAATACTGGCGCGTATACAAAATTTCAGGCATGATTCTCTGATCATGAAAATCATCTGCG
>OMGQ01000087.1_pt1 | contig 132797 bp, 130 predicted proteins | sample 1646071 | NCBI WGS metagenome assembly OMGQ01 (sample SAMN05578585, study PRJEB25193) | human gut metagenome | biome: Human Microbiome; feature: human-associated habitat; material: feces | host: Homo sapiens | place: USA:Birmingham
GCGGTATGCACGGTGGTGTGAGAGGACGGCGGTTAGTCACCGCCTCCTACTCGATTTCGGCATATAGTCCGTTCAGAACACAAGGATCATGCCAGCGGATCGTACCCGCAGATCATTCCGGATAAACAAGACGGTCCGGCTTGATATCGTAGAGAACCTCGTTCAGGAATTTCTTTGCCAGATATTTTGCCATGCCAAGGTTCATATCCAGATAATTTCCGCAGTCCTTGGGAGAAGCACCCGGGATCTCACCCTCAAAATCGCGGATAAATTCAAACATCTCAATCATCAGCGGAACGATATCTCTGGATTCATAATCCCCGTTAAGAAGAAGATAATTTCCGGTACGGCAGCCCATAGGACCCCAGTAAATGACCTTCGGGCCAAACTCCTTATGGTTCCGCAGGAAGGTAGCTGCCAGATGCTCCATGGCGTGAAGCTCGGCTGTGTTCATAACAGGCTCCTCATTGGGAGAAGTCATACGGATATCGAAGGTAGTGATCACCTGATCTCCAACCGGATCCTTACGTGAAACGTATACGCCAGGCTGAAGCTTGATATGGTCAATGGTAAAACTTGTGATCTTTTCCATGTTGATTCCTCACTTTCTTATATGTACGGAGCCCATAATAAGCTCCATACATGATTTTAGCAGAGAACCGGAAGAGATACAAGGCAAAACAAAGGGAATCCTGCACCTGGTTCCGTGCAAAGTTGACTTTATGAAAAGATGATGTTAAACTGAGAAAAGCTTACAGGGGGAGAGTGAAAAGCTCACCTGAAAATGCCGGAACGGGCGTTTTCGGGATCTGATAAGGAGGACTTATAAATATGAAACGTAAGGTTTTAGCCGTATTATTTGCGACAGCTCTTACCGCAGGAATGCTTTCCGGATGCGGAAGCACAGACAGTACTTCTGACAAAGCAGACCAGAAGGAAGAATCTCTGGAGGAAGAAACCTCAGAAGGACAGACTGGCGTAGATGAAGAGACAGCAGCCAATGCAGTATCCGAGGAGGAGGCTGAGGCGGCAGGCTTTTCAGACCATGAAGAAAGCGCCGATGATCAGGAGGCTTCCGGTGATGCAGAGGACACTTCACATGAAACCGAAGCTTCTGCAGACAGTACAGAGGATACAGACAGCGCAGACGGAGAATTTTCCGATGGTTCCGAGGATGCACAAATGGCAGGAACAACTGTGATCGATACCAGCCAGCAGCTGACAGGAACCCATCATGCTGCCATCACCGTAAAGGATTATGGCGAGATCGATGTAGAGCTGGATGCAGACACCGCACCCATTACAGTCACAAATTTTGTAAAGCTGGTACAGGACAATTTTTATGACGGTCTGACCTTCCACCGGATCATTGACGGATTTATGATCCAGGGCGGAGATCCAAACGGAGACGGGACCGGCGGAGCAGAGGATACCATCAAGGGCGAATTTTCCAGCAATGGAGTGAAGAACGATATTTCTCATGTGAGAGGAACCATTTCCATGGCCCGCAGCACAGATCCGGACAGCGCAAGCTCTCAGTTCTTTATCGTACAGTCCGATTCCACACATTTGGATGGCGACTATGCTGCATTCGGACACGTGACCTCAGGGATGGACATTGTAGATCAGATCTGCAAGGATGCCAAGCCGACAGACGGCAACGGAACCATTGCAAAGGATCAGCAACCGGTGATCGAGAGTATCCGTATGGTTGACTGACAGGAGGGAGAAGGATGCTGAAAGGGAAAACAGTGCTTCTTGGCATCACAGGAAGTATTGCTGCATACAAGATCGCATATCTGGCAAGTGCATTACATAAGCTTCATGCAGATGTCCATGTACTGATGACAGAGAATGCAACGAACTTTATCAATCCGATCACATTTGAAACACTGACCGGGAATAAATGCCTGGTGGATACCTTTGACCGGAACTTTCAGTTCCAGGTAGAGCACGTATCCATTGCCAAGAAGGCAGATGTTGTGATGATCGCACCGGCCAGTGCAAACGTGATCGGAAAGCTGGCCAACGGCCTTGCGGACGATATGCTCACTACTACGGTAATGGCCTGCAGGTGTCAGAAGATCCTTGCACCGGCCATGAATACCGCCATGTATGAGAATCCTGTGGTACAGGACAATATCCGGAAGCTGCAAACCTACGGATATGAGGTGATCACACCGGCCAGTGGCTACCTGGCATGCGGGGACACCGGAGCCGGAAAAATGCCGGAGCCGGAAACCCTTCTGGAATATATCCTGAAGGAAGCCGCCTTCCAGAAAGACCTTGCCGGCAAAAAGCTCCTAGTAACGGCAGGACCTACCCAGGAGGCCATCGACCCGGTCCGCTGTCTCACCAACCATTCATCCGGAAAGATGGGATACGCCATTGCAAAAATGGCCATGCTCAGAGGAGCGGAGGTTACGCTGGTAAGCGGACCTACTGCCATTGAGCCGCCCCTTTTTGTGAAGGTCGTACCTGTGACATCCGCCAGAGATATGTTCGAGGCAGTCACCGGTTTAAGTGATGAACAGGACATCATCATCAAGGCTGCCGCAGTGGCAGACTACCGTCCGAAGCAGGTCAGCGAAGACAAGGTTAAGAAAAAAGACGATCAGGTTTCCATAGAGCTTGAGAGGACAGACGACATTCTGAAATATCTGGGCCAGCACAAAAAGCAGGGCCAGTTCCTCTGCGGATTTTCCATGGAGACCAGAGACATGCTCCGCAATTCCAGAGCCAAGCTTGAGAAGAAAAACCTGGATATGGTGGCAGCCAACAACCTGAAGGTAGAAGGCGCCGGATTCCAGGGAGATACCAATGTCCTGACTCTGATCACACAGGACGAAGAAGTGTCACTCCCGCTTATGAGCAAGGAGGATGCAGCGTTAAAGATCCTGGATAAGATCCTTCTGCTTACCACAAAGGCAGAAGCATAGCTACAGAGCCGGTCAGAGAGCCGGTTTTAACAACGAAAAGCGGAACAAAAAGATCACCGCTTTCCATCACCGTATTGTATCCGCAGAAAACGCCGGGAAATGCTGTATTTCCGGAAATATTCACAGAGCGGAACGGTAACAAGGAGGAGAAGAAATGAAAAACAACAGATTTACAACAGCACAGCTTACATTACTGGGCCTGATGGCAGCGATCCTTCTGCTGATGGCCTACACACCACTGGGATATCTGAACATCGGGCCACTGGCCATTTCTTTTAACGTGATCCCGGTAGCCATCAGTGCAGTCGTCCTCGGACCCGTAGGAGGAGCCGTGGCAGGCGCGATCTTCGGCCTGACCAGCTTTCTCCAGTGCATAGGAGTAGGCGGCTCCAGTGCAATGGGAGTTGTGCTTTTCGGTATCAATCCGGTATTTGCCTTTATCCAGCGCTTCATCCCACGTCTTCTGGACGGTATCTGCCTCGGATATATTTTTAAAGGCATGCGAAAGGTCAGCAATACCTATGTGGCATGTGCAGTAACCGGATTCTTTTCCGCATTCCTGAATACCCTGTTCTTCATGTCAGCACTTGTAGGACTGTTCGGAAATACCGATTATGTAAAAAATCTGATGGGCGGTCATAACATCATCATCGGCTGCTGTCTCATGGTAGGGATCAACGCAGTATGCGAAATGATTTCCTCCACAGTGATCACAGGAGCAGTGGGAGCTGCACTTTCCAAGGCACATCTGATCCCATCCGCACAGATTAGCCGTGAGAAGACAAAAGCATAAAGACAGGGAAAATAAAATTATGATATTAGCAATTGATATTGGAAATACCAACATAGTTGTGGGCTGCATCGATGACCAAAAAACATATTTCATCGAGAGACTTGCTACCGTAAGAACAAAAACAGAACTGGAATATGCCGTAGACCTGAAAACCTTACTGGAAATCTACCACATCAAAAAGGCAGACATAGAAGGATGTATTATTTCATCTGTAGTCCCGCAGATCACCAACATTGCCAGGCTGGCAGCAGAAAAGATCCTCAAAAAAGAAGTCATGGTCCTGGGACCCGGAGTAAAAACAGGTCTGAACATCATGATGGATAACCCCGGACAGCTGGGTGCTGATCTTGTGGCAGACGCTGTGGCAGGATTAAATGAATATCCGGTTCCGTTTATTGTGATCGATATGGGAACCGCCACTACAGTTTCGGTTGTCAACAGTAAAAAGCAATACATTGGCGGAATGATCCTTCCTGGCATTGGAATATCCCTGGATGCACTGACAGCCAGAGCATCCCAGCTCAGCGGGATCAGCATTGATGCCCCGAAGCATGTGATCGGGCGCAATACCATCGAATGCATGAAAAGCGGCGTGCTCTACAGCAACGCAGCAGCCATCGACGGGATCATAGACCGGGTGGAAGAAGAGCTTGGTGAGAAAACAACCGTGATCGCAACAGGCGGTCTTGCAAAAAAGATCATTTCTCATTGTAAGAAAGAAATCATTCTGGATGAGGACCTTCTGCTCAAGGGACTCCTTGTGATCTACAAAAAAAATAAATAAAGACAACAAAAAAATCAGCTGCCGGTGCAGGAAACACGTACCGGACAGCTGATTTTTTTACTGTGCAAATGCTCTGCGGAAATCCTCAGGCACAGGCGCCAGGAAACACATAGGCTCCCCGGTAATCGGGTGGGCAAATTCCAGCTGGAAGGAATGCAGGGCCTGGCGTCCGATCCGGTCAAAAACCGGATGATACAGAAAATCCCCCGGCAGCGGACAGCCGATATATTTCATATGCACCCGGATCTGATGAGTCCGCCCCGTATCCAGATGCAGCTCCACAAGAGCATATCCGTTGCTGACTGCAAGACGCTCATAATGAGTCACGGCAGCCTCCCCACGCTCAAAATTAACCTCCCTTGTGATCACAGAAGCATCCATTCTGGCAACAGGAGCGGAGATCGTCCCCCTTTCCGGCGGGATCCCGTCAGTAAGTGCAAGATAGGTACGTCGGATCTGACGCTGCTTCATCTGGGCAGAGAGAAGAGCCCCGCTCAGAGGGTTCTTGGCCAGCACCAGCACCCCGGTGGTATCCCTGTCCAGCCGGTTGATGCAGCGGTAGACAAAAGCCTTCCCCTGCTGCTTATAATACCAGGCAACACCGTTGGCAAGAGTATTCTCATAGTTCCCGGCAGAGGGATGCACAGGCATATCAGCAGGCTTGTTCAGCACAAGGATATCCTCATCCTCATACAGGATATCCAGAGGCAGCGGCACCGGAATAATGGAAGGCTCCGCTCCGTCCCCGGTCTCCTCCGGAACAAGAATCCGGAGAACATCCCCCTCCCTCAGGACCGTTCTGCCAAAAGCCGGCTGCCCGTTCAGCAGGATTGCCTGCTCCGCCCGCTTCATAGTAGTCAATATATGTTTGGAAAACCCCTTCTTCCGAAGAAATCCAAGAACATTTTCCCCGGAATCCCCGGTTGAGATCGTATAGGTAATAATTCTCTCCATAGAAAAAATCCTTTTCTGAAATTTAGCAGGCCAAAAGCCAGATCACGCGGCCTGCGGGTATAGTATAGCATTTGGGGAGGGAAATGTCGAATAGGCATAAAAAAAGAGCTGGTACAAGAGGAAACATACTTGGACAGCTCGTGGATTATGGGATTTGTGTCGCTTATTATCTTCATTAGTCACAGACCAAAAAAGATATATTTTACAGCCATATGTAAGAATACCATTGATATTTTCCTTTGTCAAGGCGTGCCAAAGACATGAAGCATGCTAATAATGTCGTTTTTTAAGCATCATATGCAGTCGTTTTCTATCAAAAAGTGAATAAACAGTCTGATAATCATCGAAATCTAACATTAGTGGTCACAAAAAGTGGTCACTTTTTTCTTGCGTAAATCCGCGTAAAATCAATACTTTTCAAGCTTTTTTCCTTTTTCTTTCCAATTATTAGTGGTCAAAATCGTGGTCAACTGTGCCGAAAAAAGCAGCATTTAACAGTGTTTCAAGCTCTTTTTCGCTAATGAAGATATTAAGCGATACCTGACAGCAGAAAGAGATGCCATGAAAACAGGATACAGTATCAAAACATGGAAAATGCGGCTCTTTTGTCCGGAAAAGCAGATGATCGAAACAACCGAAGCCCTGTATCGGGATGCCGTAGCATTTTACTACGAGCTACTGAAAGAAAGAGAAGAGCTCTGGGCCGAAAATCTGCTGACCATCCAGGGACATCTGGAAAAACTCACTGTTCCCGGAAGAGACGGAAGAGAACCAAAGTACATCCCGCCAGGCGGAAAGCTCCCCGTTTACTTTCGGAGATCTGCCATGAACAAAGCTGCAATGGCAGTAAAAACCGCAGCAAGCGCAGAAAGCTTTCCCGAAAAGATCGATGCCAATATCACCTTTTTCAAGGGAATGTACAAAGACCTGACAGACACCTCCGTAGTGCTGAAGCTCTGGAACGGAAAGAAATGGATCTGGGTACCCTGCGGACTTACAGGACGCCCCTTCCCCAAGGAAGCAGCGATCCTTTCACCGACACTGGTCCATGAGGAAAAATGGCTCATGTTCCATGTACCTGTCAAGCAGGAAAACTCCGATGCCCGGATAGCAAAGGAACGAATGCAGGAAGGCGCCAGAGTATGCAGCGTCCGCTTTACCAATACGGACAGCTTTGCAGTATGCACAGTTCTGGATGAAGGATCCAGGCAGCTGGCTGTAAAAAACTGCAGAGGCGGAAATGCATACCGACATCATTGCAAAGCTTTGTTGAAAAAAGTAGAAGCATCTAGGGCATTTACCGATAAAGACAACGTCAGTCAGCCAAACAGGAAATATTACATGCATCTCAAGCACCTGAATGAACATTATGCACATCAGGTCAGCAAGGAGATCATAGATTTCTGCAAAGAAAAACACACCGGGATACTGGTACTGCCGGAGTATGATGAAGATTTTTCCAGGATATCCATGTACAGGAGTGGCAACTATTCGCCCCTTCACTTAAGTATCCGCATCCGGAATTATCTGAAATACAAAGCCTGGGCAGAAGGAATCCTGGTACTTGAGCTGCGCGCAGATGGAACAGAAAAGCAATGTTCCATCTGTGGAGCCACCGGAAAAAAACAGGGCAGCATATTCATTTGCCAGAATGGCCATCAGGTCAACCGCTTCCTGAACGGCGCCCGAAACCTGGGCCGCAAATGCCAGGAAAGCTTCCGGAAAAACAACAAACCAAGTTAATAAGCGGCAGGAATGCCTCTTATATATAAATGCTGAGTGATCAGCAAGAGAGGAAGCGCCAGTGACGCCTCCTTTCCGGTTGAATACCGCCAGGCGGCCCAACGCAGGCGTCGCCGAAGAACTGTGCCCTTGTGGTGCGGGGTGTATTCGAAGTTATAAGAAGGTGAAATTACTGAAACTGGGGCTGGGTTCAGTATATAGATGTTGAAAAAATGAGGATGGAACAGAGATATGGATTCTAAAAAAAGAAGTACAGCATGTGTATTTGATTGGTGCCGCAGTGATAATAGGCATGAAACTTCTTAAGAATCAGTTGTATTATTGCAACACCAATAAATGTCTACTCAACAAACCGAAGCAACGTAGCATAGTCGAAAAAGACCCGATTTTCACACTCAACATACCGATGATTCGTTGCAAAACGCCCTGATATATGAGGTGAAAATGGGTGATATTTACGCAGTTTGCCGGTGGATGAGGAACACATAGTGGGAAGGATAAGGCGGATACGGGTGGAATGAGAAAAATGGTGGCGCAGATGATAAATTCATCAAAAATCCATGAGCTTATCACCTACTCTGCTAAAGCTCTATTGAGTACACTATCGCCGGTAAATATGAGGATTACTTTGCTGCGGTTTATTGAGTCATGAAAATATCGGGAAAAATGGCGATTTCTACTTCGCAACTTTTCTGTTGAGTAGACCTGTCGTGGAGATGATATGTACATAAAGACGGGGTGTCGAGGGTGAAAAATCTGCATGATTTGTTCATAGTGACGGCGTATATGTTGTTGAAAGTGGATGATATATACAGTTTCAACAACATATACGCGCCTACGTCCTTTGAGTGTATAAACCGGCACTTCGCAAAAATGGCATATGAGCATGGACGGGGTTTGACAGTATAAAACAACACTTCGATGATTGCAAAAGCAAGACAGGTGTACTCGATAAAACGGAGAAAAGTAGAAAATGTGATTGCTGCACCGAAAGGGTATTAGAGAGAAATACTATCTGTGAAGAGCAGATGTGTACATAGATTAGGAAGTTAACAAAAATGGAGGAATACATATGAGCACAGTAACTTTAGATAATAAAACAATTTTAGTCACAGGTGCGGCTGGATTTATAGGTTCCAATCTTGTGAAACGAATCTATCAGGAGGCTCCTTCTGCTACGGTTATCGGCATCGATAACATGAATGCCTACTATGACGTAGCACTGAAAGAGTTCCGTCTGAACGAGCTGGCCAAGTATCCCACATTCACTTTTGTAAAAGGAAACATCGCTGACAAGGAACTGATCACCGAACTGTTCGAGAAGTACAAGCCGTCTGTGGTCGTCAACCTTGCGGCACAGGCTGGTGTGCGCTACTCCATCACCAATCCGGATGCTTATGTGGAATCTAACTTGGTCGGCTTTTTCAATATTCTTGAAGCATGTCGCCATTGCGAGAGCTTGGAACATTTGGTTTATGCTTCTTCTTCCTCCGTCTACGGTTCCAACAAGAAGGTTCCGTACAGCACGGAGGATAAGGTTGACAACCCAGTTTCCCTTTATGCAGCCACTAAGAAATCTAATGAGCTGATGGCACATGCCTATTCTAAGCTCTATAACATTCCTTCCACTGGTCTGCGCTTCTTCACCGTGTATGGTCCTGCAGGTCGTCCAGACATGGCCTACTTCGGATTCACCAACAAGCTGGTGAAGGGCGAAACTATCAAGATTTTCAACTACGGCAACTGCAAGCGCGACTTTACCTATGTGGATGATATTGTCGAGGGTGTTGTCCGTGTGATGAAGAAGGCACCGGACAAGAAGAACGGTGAGGACGGTCTGCCGATTCCGCCGTATGCAGTTTACAACATTGGCAATCAGAACCCGGAGAATCTTCTGGACTTCGTGCAAATTCTGAGTGAGGAGTTAGTAAGAGCGAAGGTGCTTCCAGAAGATTATGACTTTGAGGCACACAAAGAGCTTGTCCCGATGCAGCCTGGTGATGTGCCTGTGACCTATGCAGATACCAGCGCATTGGAGCGCGACTTCGGCTACAAGCCGAGCACAAGTCTGCGAACTGGATTAAGAAAGTTCGCGGAATGGTATGCTGAGTTTTATAAATAAGGAAAAATAGAGGGTTAGAAAAATGAGAGAGTTTAAGGATTTAAAGATTGCTGTGGCTGGTACTGGTTATGTTGGTCTTTCCATTGCTACACTGCTGTCTCAGCACCACAAGGTGACGGCAGTAGATATCATTCCTGAGAAAGTAGAACTGATTAATAACAAGAAGTCTCCGATTCAGGACGAGTACATTGAAAAGTATCTGGCAGAAAAAGAGCTGGATTTGACCGCAACTCTGGATGCCAAGGAAGCGTATAGTGACGCTGATTTTGTAGTGATCGCTGCTCCTACAAATTACGATAGCAAGAAGAATTTCTTTGACACCAGTGCTGTGGAAGCAGTCATCAAGCTGGTCATTGAGTACAATCCGGAAGCCATTATGGTCATTAAGTCTACAATTCCGGTTGGCTATACGGCTTCCGTGCGTGAGAAGTTCCATTGCGACAATATCATTTTCAGCCCGGAGTTTCTGCGTGAGAGCAAGGCTCTATACGATAATCTTTATCCTTCCCGTATCATTGTTGGTACTGATGTGGATAATGCTCGTCTGGTAAAGGCGGCACACACCTTTGCAGAACTCCTGCAGGAAGGCGCAATTAAGGAAAATATCGATACCTTGTTTATGGGCTTCACCGAAGCAGAGGCAGTTAAGCTGTTCGCCAACACCTATCTGGCACTGCGTGTTAGCTATTTCAACGAATTGGATACCTATGCAGAGATGAAGGGGCTGAACACACAGCAAATCATCAACGGTGTCTGCCTTGATCCTCGTATTGGCACTCATTACAACAACCCGTCCTTCGGCTACGGTGGCTACTGCCTGCCGAAAGATACCAAGCAGCTGCTGGCAAACTACGCAGATGTGCCGGAAAACCTGATCGAAGCAATCGTTGAGAGCAATAGAACAAGAAAAGATTTCATCGCTGACCGTATTCTGGAGATTGCTGGTGCTTATGAAGCAAATGACAGCTGGGATGAAAGCAAAGAAAAAGAGACCGTGGTCGGTGTATATCGCTTAACCATGAAGAGTAACAGTGACAACTTCCGCCAGAGTTCTATCCAGGGTGTCATGAAGCGCATCAAGGCAAAGGGTGCAACTGTGATTATCTATGAGCCGACGCTGAAAGATGGCGATACTTTCTTTGGTAGCAAGGTTGTTAATGACCTGGATGAGTTTAAAAAGCAGAGTCAGGCCATTATCGCAAACCGTTATGATAAGTGTTTGGATGATGTAAAAGAAAAAGTTTACACGAGAGATATTTTCCAGAGAGATTAAGAAAGACGAGGGATACAGAATGAAAGGCATTATTTTAGCAGGTGGATCGGGCACTCGTCTGTATCCATTAACGAAAGTTACGAGCAAACAAGGATGCCGTTGAAAAAGTAATTACAGAAGTAAATCCGGATGCTGTGATCCACTGTGCAGCATGGACTGCTGTGGATATGGCAGAGGATGACGATAAAGTAGCAAAGGTTAGAGCAATCAATGCTGGCGGTACTCAGAATATTGCAGATGTTTGCAAGAAGCTGGATTGCAAGATGACCTACATCAGCACGGATTACGTATTTGATGGTCAGGGTACTGAGCCGTGGCAGCCGGACTGCAAGGATTACAAGCCTTTGAATGTGTACGGTCAGACGAAGCTGGAAGGTGAACTGGCAGTTAGCCAGACTCTGGAAAAGTATTTTATTGTCCGCATTGCTTGGGTGTTTGGCCTAAATGGTAAGAATTTCATTAAGACTATGCTGAATGTCGGCAAGACTCACGACACTGTTCGTGTGGTCAATGACCAGATCGGTACACCGACGTATACATACGATTTGGCTCGACTGCTCGTCGATATGAATGAGACTGAAAAGTACGGCTATTACCATGCGACCAATGAGGGCGGTTATATCAGTTGGTATGATTTTACGAAAGAAATCTACCGTCAGGCTGGTTATAAAACGGAAGTCCTGCCGGTGACCACGGCAGAGCATGGTCTGAGCAAGGCCGCTCGTCCGTTCAACAGTCGCTTGGATAAGATCAAGCTTGTGGAAGCTGGCTTCACTCCGCTTCCGACCTGGCAGGATGCACTGAGCCGTTACCTGAAAGAAATCGAGCAGTAATAGAGGAGATAGAGAAAAGTTGGGACAGATTAAAGTTGAGAAAAATGTAGGTGGCATTGAGGGACTTTGTGTTATTGAACCTGCTGTTCATGGTGATGCCCGTGGCTATTTCATGGAAACCTACAACGAAAAAGATATGAAGGAAGCTGGCATCGACATTCACTTCGTGCAGGATAACCAGTCTATGTCCACAAAGGGTGTGCTGCGTGGTCTGCACTTTCAGAAGCAGTATCCGCAGTGCAAGCTGGTGCGCGCTGTGCGCGGTACTGTGTTCGATGTTGCTGTTGACCTCAGAAGCAATTCTGAGACCTATGGCAAGTGGTACGGTGTTACCTTGTCGGCTGAGAACAAGAAGCAGTTCCTTATCCCAGAAGGCTTTGCACACGGCTTCTTAGTTTTGAGCGATGAGGCAGAGTTCTGCTATAAGGTCAATGACTTCTGGCATCCGAATGATGAGGGTGGTATGGCTTGGAACGACCCGGAGATTGGCATTGAATGGCCGGAACTGAAGGGTGAGTACAAGGGAAGCGCAAGTGCAGAAGGCTACACGCTGGAAGACGGTACGGCACTGGATCTGAGTGATAAGGATCAGAAGTGGCTGGGATTGAAGGATACATTTAAATTTTAAGAACACAGGGGTAGGAAGAATGCAGCGTGAAAACGAAGTACAACATGTATTTCTGGTAGGAGCTAAGAGCTTAGGTGCTTATGGCGGATATGAGACTTTTGTTTATAAGCTCACAGAGTACCACCAGAACAAGAAAAATATTAAATATCATGTGGCGTGTAAGGCTAACGGTGACGGCTGCATGGATGAAACAAAAGTGGATGGGGTGACAAGAATCAATGATCATGAGTTTGAATTTCACAATGCACATTGTTTCAAAATAGATATTCCTCAGATTGGACCTGCACAGGCAATTTATTATGATGTTGCGGCATTGAAGGATTGCTGCAAGTACATAAAGGAACATCGGATTAAGCATCCGATCGTTTACATCATGGCCTGTCGTATCGGACCTTTTGCTGGTCATTTTTATAAGGAAATTCATAAGCTGGGGGGCACGGTGTACCTGAATCCGGATGGACATGAATGGATGAGAGCAAAGTGGTCTGCACCGATTCGGAAATACTGGAAGATTTCTGAGCAGATGATGATTAAATACTGTGACCTTGCTATCTGTGACTCAGTGAACATCGAGAAGTATATTCACGAGTGCTATGACGGCAAAGGCATCAAGTGCAGAAATCCGAAGACCACATTTATTGCGTATGGTGCAGATCTGACTCTTAGTACGTTAGCTGATGACGATGAGAAGCTGGTGAACTGGTATAAAGAAAAAGGACTGACGAAAAAGGACTACTATCTTGTCGTCGGTCGTTTTGTACCGGAGAACTCTTTTGAAGTTATGATTCGAGAGTTCATGAAAAGCAAGAGCAAAAAGAACTTTGCCATTATCACAAATGTGAACGAGAAGTTCCTGAATGAGCTTGAAGAAAAACTTCATTTCAAGAGCGATAAGAGAATTAAGTTTGTCGGCACTGTTTATGATCAGGAGTTGCTGAAGAAAATTCGAGAGAACGCATATGCTTATTTCCACGGCCATACGGTTGGCGGTACGAATCCGTCGCTGATTGAAGCTCTTGGTAGTACAGATCTAAACCTGCTGGTTGATGTTGGTTTTAATAAAGAAGTCGCAGAAGATTGTGCGCTTTATTGGAGCCGTAAGCCGGGGAGCCTTGCAAAGCTCATTGATAAGGCTGATCAGATGAGTACAGATGAAATTGCAGAGATGGGCCGGAGAGCCAAGAAGCGTGTGGCAGAAGAGTACACGTGGGATAAGATCTGCAGGCAGTATGAAGACGTGTTTGTAAAATAATATGTTGGGAGAAAAGTATGAGGATTATTATAGCAAACTACCGCTATTTTATAGCCGGTGGACCAGAAAAATATATGTTTAAATTTATGGATGCAGCAGAAAAAATGGGAATTGAAGTGATTCCATTTTCTGTTAATAATCCCCAAAATGAAAAAACTCCATACAGCCAATATTTCGCAAAGCCGCGTTCAAATCAGCTGATGTATGCAGATACAAAAAAATCTCTGGGAAATTTGGTTGGAATGGTAAGGGCCACAGTCTGGAACTACGATGCGGAAAAACGCCTTAGACGTTTAATTCGTGACACTAAGCCAGATGCTGTTTATATTCTCCATGAAGTAAATCATCTTTCACCATCAATCATTCGTGCAGCAAAAAAAGAAGGAGTCCGAGTTGTACATAGAATATCTGACTTCTTTATGTTTTGTCCTAAATATGATTTCTTATGTGCAAATGAAATATGTGAAGCCTGCTTACACGGAGATTACAGAAAGGCAATTGAACATAAATGCGTAAAAGGCTCAAAAGCAGGTACACTCTTGAGAGTAATGGCAATGAAGTTGTATGCAGCTACTAAGGTATTTGATGATGTTGACCAATATATTTGTACATGTGAATTCAGTAAAAATAAGTTGATTGAAGGTGGAATTTCAAAAGATAAAATTACCTGTGTTCCGACATTTATTGATGCAACGTCAATTACACCGTGCTATGAAGATGACAAATACTTTCTGTTTCTAGGTCGAATGGCACATCAAAAGGGAACTATCTATGCAATTGAAGCTATGAAATATTTGAGAGATACAGATTATGTTTTGAAAATAACAGGTCAAATATCTGATTCGGAGGAAGATCAAAAAATTTGGAATTATATTAAAGAGAACAAATTAGAAGAGAAAATAGTTTTTACTGGATTTAAACATGGTAAAGAATTACGGGAGTTGATATCTCATTCAACTTGTATTGTGTGTCCTGCGATATGGTATGAAAACATGCCAAACACAGTTATTGAAGCGTATGCTTATGGTAAACCTGTGGTAGCTTCTAGGATTGGCAGCCTGGCTGAGATAGTTGAAGATAACAAAACCGGCTTGTTATTTGAAATGAAAAACAGTAAAGATTTCTCAGATAAATTGAGAAAATTTATAGATGAACCTACACTAAGTATGACACTGGGAATAAATGCAAGGTGTAAAGTTGAAAAAGATTATGCAGTAGAGAAACACATGAACAGCGTTGTAAGAATACTAGAAGGAAAGTAATATTGAGGTGGAATATATGGATTTTAAAGAGGCACTTAAGAATCCTAAGAAAATCATTTTTTCATTAGGGATGAAGGGCAAACTCAGTTTTATAAGCGATGAAAAATATCTAAAATTGATGTATTGGGCAAATACAGGGAAAAAACTTAATCTAGAGAAACCAGTAACATTCAATGAAAAACTTCAATGGCTAAAATTGCATAATCAGAATCCGGAATACAGCAAAATGGTAGACAAATATGAAGCAAAGAATTGGATCACAGAAAAAATTGGAGACGAATTTATTATCCCTACGCTCGGTGTTTGGGATACTTTTGACGAAATTGACTTTGACAAATTGCCAAATCAGTTTGTTTTGAAGTGTACGCATGATTCAGGAGGTCTTGTTATTTGTAAAGATAAGAGAACATTAGATAAAGCCAAGGCAAAGAAAAAAATTGAAGCTTCACTAAAAAGAAATTACTTTTTGGTAGGAAGAGAGTATCCATATAAAGCAGTAAAACCGAGAATTATTGCAGAAAAATATATGGTTGATTCGAATTCAAAAGAAAAAGAGGAATGTCTTACAGATTATAAATTCTTCTGTTTTGATGGTCAACCTAAAATAGTGTATGTTGGAAAAGACAAATCTGAAGATCCAAGAACAGACTTCTTTAACATGAATTTTGAACATCTTCCGATAAGGATGCGTGATCCAAATGCAGATGTTGTACCAGAAAAACCTGTGATGTTTGAAAAAATGAAATCTCTTGCTGGAATATTGTCAAAAGGATGTCCTCATTTGCGAGTAGATTTCTATTTGATTAATAATCAAATTTACGTTGGTGAACTAACATTTTATCATTGCAGTGGTTTTACGGAGGTAAAACCCGATGAGTGGAATAATATAATGGGATCATGGATTGATTTGGATTAAGTTAAAGCGTATTTGTATCAATGAGGCTAAAGGAGAGTAGCAATGAATGTGTTACATTTACTTGTTAAAGGAGAAGCTGGTGGAATAGAGAGTTTGTGTCGAGACTATGCTAATTATTCAAACAATAAGAATGTGTTTGCTTTCTTAAAGGGCATAGATTCAGTGAATGCAGTGAAAATGAAGAAAAGTGGTCATACGGTTATAGAGCTTAACTATAGTTCAAAAAAAGCGATAGGAGTATGGAAGAATCTTAATAAGCAAATAAAACTGTATTCAATAGAGGTAATAGTTGTTCATCACGCTTCCCCGATTTTGTATTTATTTGCTTGGGGGCTTAAACTGAAGAACGCTTATTTGAAGATTGTAGCATATGCACACTGTGAAGCAGAAGATATGCTTTCTGGATCTGGAAAGCTTTCAATTAAAGATAAGATAATTGTTAATTCATTTGTAAATAGTGATAAGGTAATTGCAATTTCATCGGCTGTAAGATCTAGCCTGATAGAGTGTTTTGGATTACAGAAGAATAAAATTTGTGTTGTACACAATGGGGTAGATTTAAGCAGATTTAAATCCAATTATAACTGCGAAATGCATAATCCAATTAGACTTTTATATGTTGGAAGACTTGTAAAAGAGAAGGGTGTACAAAATATATTGCTTGCTTTGTCAAAACTTTCAGAAAAAATTGATAATTGGAGTTTTGATATTGTTGGAGAGGGAGAATATCGCAATAACTTGGAAGAATATACGAAGAAATTAGGACTAACAAGAAGAGTTCGATTTTTAGGTACAAGAGACGATATCCCAGAAATTTTGGAAAAACATGATATTTTTGTGCATATGCCTGCTTACGAAGAGGGATTTGGAATAACAATTATTGAAGCTATGGCGGCAGGACTTGTGTGTGTGTGTGCAGGAAGAGGTGGAATTCCTGAAATTATTGAAAATAACATAAGTGGAATTTTAGTATATTCAAATCAAGAACTTTGTGATGCATTGACAAAAATTTTTATGTGTAAAGATCGAGAAATATTTAGTGAAATAAGAAGAAGTGCAATAAGACGAGCTGAAGATTTCGATATAAAAATTTTTTCAAAGAATTTGGATACTCAACTGCTTTTAATATAGAAAATGTGCGGGAGGGGAGAACATATGGCCTGCCGTATCGGACCTTTTGCTGGTCACTTCTATAAAGAAATCCATAAGCTGGGCGGTACTGTGTACCTGAATCCAGACGGACACGAGTGGATGAGAGCGAAGTGGTCAGCTCCGATTCGTAAATACTGGAAGATTTCTGAACAGATGATGGTCAAGTACTGTGACCTTGCAATTTGTGATTCCGTCAACATTGAGAAATATATCCACGAGTGTTATGACGGAAAAGGAATCAAAGGCAAAAATCCTAAAACCACATTCATTGCTTATGGTGCAGATTTGACACTCAGCAAGTTGGCTGATGATAACGAAAAGCTGATGAATTGGTACAAGGAAAAAGGTCTGACAAAAAAAGATTATTACCTTGTTGTTGGCCGCTTTGTGCCGGAAAACTCGTTTGAAGTTATGATTCGTGAGTTCATGAAGAGTGGAAGCAAAAAAGATTTTGCGCTTATCACAAATGTGAACGATAAATTCTTGAACGAGTTGGAAGAAAAACTTCATTTCAAGAGTGATAAGAGAATTAAGTTCGTTGGCACTGTTTATGATCAGGAGCTCTTAAAAAAGATTAGAGAAAATGCCTACGCATATTTCCATGGTCATACAGTGGGAGGTACAAATCCTTCGCTGATCGAGGCTCTTGGTAGCACAGATCTGAATCTGTTGGTTGATGTTGGTTTTAACAAAGAAGTCGCAGAAGATTGCGCCTTGTACTGGAGTCGCAAGCCGGGTAGTCTTGCAAGGTTAATCAATAAGGCGGATCAGATGAGTGACGAAGAAATTGCTGAAATGGGCAGAAAAGCCAAGAAGCGTGTAGCTGAAGAGTATACGTGGGACAAGATTTGCGGACAGTATGAAGATGTATTTGTGGGGAAAATAAACAATGGGTGATACAAGAAAATATAGAAATATTGATGCGCTTAGAACATTTGGATGTCTGGCAATTATAGCTTGGCATGTTAAAGCAAATACCGGATTTAGTACGGGAGGGGGACTAGATAAGGTTATACCATCCTTTGACTATCTGGTTTATCTATTCATGATAATCAGCGGTTTTGGGATGTGCAACGGTTATTATCAAAAATTAAAAACAGGAACTTATAATATAGACGCGTTTTATTCAAAAAGGTACAAGAGAACAGTTCCTTTTTTTGCACTGCTGATACTTTTGAATTGTGTTATCAAATTCACTCCAAAGACAGTATGCGAGGGATTAATGGAGGCGACAATGCTGTTTGGTTTTTTGCCAAACAATACGTTAAGCACAATCGGAGTTGCATGGACACTTGGTGCTATATTTGCATTTTACATTATATTTCCGTTTATTGTTTTCCTTCTATATAGTCCCCAAAGGGGAATAGCGTCCTTTGTGATATCCCTAGTGATTACATATATGTGCCAGTGCTATTTTATGACAGAAAGATTTGTCACGAAAAATTTTGTGATGCGTCATTCATTTTTGTATTGCTTGCCATATTTTCTCATAGGTGGGATTGTATATTTGTATAAAGATGAAATTGAACGTTTTGTAAGTCAATTTAAAGTAATTAGTCTTTGTATTGTGCTAGCTCTGACAGTAGGCTATTACATTACCCCTGACGTAATAAATTCTATCAATATAGTAGTTATTAAAACCTTGATACTTTACACTGGATGGCTGGGCTTAGCTTTGGGATATGACAACAGGTTGATGAATAATAAATTTACAAATTATATTAGCAATTTAAGCATGGAGATGTATTTATCTCACATGGTTGTCTTTAGAATTGTAGAGAAAATAGGTATTACGGAGAGAATTGAAAGTCCAATTATCAGATATATGACAACGTATTTACTGTTGGTGATGTTATTGGTAATGGGATTAACAATTTATAGAAAAGCAATGAACAAATTAGGTGAATTAAGGTGAGAATATGGATCCACATTTATCGATTGAAAAAACAGAAATACAAGGACTGTACGTTGTAAATCCAGTGTCATATAAAAGTGATGAAGATTTAATTGTGGAAACATATAACAGTCAAGAACTACTTAAAAATGGCTTAAATATGTCTTTTGTTCAGGAAAACCAGTCGATGAGTGTTAAGGGCGTTCTGCGAGGATTACATGTTCAAAAGAACTTTCCACAAGGGAAATTGGTAAGAGTTATAAGTTAAGATTAAAGTAATAGTAGTGACTTTAAGAACAAATGAAAGAAGCCATAAAATCAAAATGAAAAATAAGAAGGTAAGAGATTAGAAGATGGTGAAATTTAAGCTGAAAATATATAAAATTGATATTAAAATTAAGCTTGCTATAGCGATGCTGGTATTAAAGACGTTCTTGTCATTTACAACACTTACCTCCTATAGTGATATGTTGGATAATGCGCTGGCGTTTTTTTCTGTGGGTTTATTTGTTTTGGTGATACTTGAAAAAAGATATGCGAGAAAAACGTTGTTGACATATGCCATAATTTCTTTATTCGGATTGTATTCAGCTGTGCAGATCGGAAACGTTGGCTTTTTGATTACAATTATCACTTGCTTTGCAATTAGAGAAGAAAACATTGATGTAATCATTAAATATATATATCAAATTGAATTATTTCTATTTCTTACAGTTGTTGTAATATCCAGTTTAATGTCTGTGATTGGTATTAAATCAATTACAACTGTAATATCGGGTGAACTGCGATACAATTTTGGTTTTTCACACCCAAATACTTTTTCAATGTTCTTGTTTAACTTGATTCTAATGTGGATATATATAAATTTCAATAGGATTCGGACGAAGAACGTTGTAGCTATATTTCTATCGACAACAATTGCATACAGCTTTACAAAAACAAGAACATTTTTGATAGACGTAGGATGCTTGTTATTAATTTTAATGATAATAAAAATTAATAGTATTAGAATTAATAATGTGCTTTCTGTTGTTGCTCGATTTATTACACCTGCTCTTGCAGGGTTTACTTACGCTTTAGCACTTTTGTATATGACAGGAAGTAATGTTGCTATTGCAATAGATAATATATTGTCATATAGAATACGATTGGCAGCATATGGACTTGTTAAATATGGAGTGTCATTATTTGGAAAAAATCTGTCTAATATTAAAGTTGTATATGATCAGTATTGGGGATTGAATAGTTTTACATTTGATAATATTTATGCATATTTGATAACAAATATTGGAATTGTCTGGCTTATTATTATTTGCATATGTTTCTACCTCCTTGCTAAGAAAAAAGAGCCAAAGTTATGCTTGTGTATAATTGTATGGGCTTTATATGGAATGACGGAAGTTCATGGGATGAACTGTTATGAGTGCTTTCCAATACTAATGTGTACAATGTTATTAAAAACAAAGAAGAAAAACGAAGGAGAAAAAAATGGTAAGTATTATTGTGCCGATTTATAATGCGGCAAAATATTTGCCGGAATGTATAGAGAGTCTTATAAATCAAGAATATCGTGATATTGAAATACTGCTTGTTGATGATGGTTCAACAGATGCCTCACCGGCGATATGTTGTGAATATGAAAAAAATGATCATAGAATTCGGTATATAAAAAAAGAAAACGGAGGAGTTTCCTCGGCTAGAAATGAGGGAATTCGACATGCCAAAGGAATGTATTTAACATTTGTCGATTCAGATGATTACCTTGATAGGAATATAATTGGCATAGCAGTGGAATTAATGAACGAATCAAATGCCGATATGATTGGTTGGAACGCATTGATAGTTAATAACGACGAGAAACGAAAAGCTAAAGACATAAGATTTTGTCAAGATGACTTTGCCGATATTCAAGCCGCGTTGATTTCCAATTATACAAGTGAATGCTATTGTGGCGATTATATTCGGGCTGTATGGGGAAAATTGCTAAAGAGTAGTGTGATTCACGAGAATAATATTTCTTTTAGCGAAGAGTTATATATTGGTGAAGATGCAGTCTTTCTTGTGGAGTATATGCAACATATACAGAGTGCTGTGCTAATTAATGAATTTGGTTATTATTATCGGATATTGCAGAATTCTGCAGTTAGGCGCTATAAGAGTGACTTTTACGACCAAAGTATAATGCAAATAAGAATGTTGGAGAAATTGGCGAAGAATCAATCTAATGAGATAATAGAATGCTCTTTGTGTGTTCTTCAGTGGACATTGCTACATGATTTGTTGGATAACATTAGCAGTTCTCCTCAAAAGAAAAAAGATTATTCTGATATATACAAATGGTATGAATATATGCGAAAGTCTCAAATTCATAGGAAAGCGAATGCTCCTTGGGCAGGAAAATTAGTTCAGATTCAAATGCTTTTGGGGACAGGGGTACCGACCAACGTACAGATTATGCTAATGAAAGTATATGATACGATGAAAAAAATAGTTGGGAGATAATACATTGACGAAGAAAATAGCAATAGTAACCATAGTGACAGTTAATTTTGGGAATCGACTTCAAAATTATGCACTCCAGAATGTTTTGGAAAAGATGCACTATTCTGTCTATACATTGAGAAGATGCGAAGAAAAAAAAGAAGTTAAGGGCTATATTAAGACCATTGCTCAAACAGTACTACACACAAAAGGATCGAAGTTTAAAAGATTTAATAATAATATACATTTTGCAGAAGATGTTGTTACACGAGACGAGTTTCCAAAAGATTTAGCTGATAGATATGATTATTTTATATCAGGAAGCGATCAAGTTTGGAATCCATACTATGATTTTGTGGCAGGAAGATGCGATTTTCTTACCTTTGCGAGAAATGATCAGAGGATTTCTTATGCGGCGAGCTTTGGTGTTAGCATACTTCCGAAGGAACGAAAAAATGAGTTTGCGAAGAACCTTGAACAGTTTAAGGCGATTTCAGTTAGAGAAAAACAGGGAGCAAAAATTGTTGGAGATTTAACCGGAAAAAGAGCAGAGGTTGTTTTAGATCCGACACTATTGCTCGATGAAAACGAGTGGAAAAAGGTTGAAAAAAAATCGCGTTGCTGTCCGAAACGTCAATATGTCCTTGTTTATGCATTAGGGGATAAGAATGACCGATTTGAAGAGAAGATCAAACAGTTAAGGGAAAAATATGAGATTTTTGATGTTAGAGCAATTCAAAAGAACGGAAAGGAACTTCCGGTTGGTCCCTCAGAATTTTTATATTTGCTAAGAAATGCAGAAATAATTCTTACAGATTCTTTCCATGCAACGGTCTTTTCAATTATATTTCATAAGAGATTTATCACATTCAATAGATCAGGGTTGAATATGAACTCTCGGATGGAGTCTCTCGCTGAATTAGTAGGGCTAACAAATAGAATAAATGCAAATGGTGACTTTGATTGTGAAGTGCCAGTTAACTATACAAATGTTGATGCGATGTTAAAGGAAGAGCGAAGAAAATCAATAGAATTCTTGAATGAGGCTCTTAATCATTAAGTGAAATAAGAGGATATAATAGTGGCCAAGATTGAAAGAACAAAAAATGCAACTAGAAATATTATATTTGGAATTATACTAAAGGTGTATCAGATTCTTGTGCCTTTTTTAATGCGCACAGCTATGATTTATCTTATGGGAGTTCAGTACTTAGGTTTGAACTCTCTGTTTACATCTGTTCTACAAGTTCTTAATCTTGCAGAGCTGGGTGTTGGATCAGCAATGATTTATAGTATGTATAAGCCGATTGCGGAAGATAACAATACAGTGATATGCGCATTGATGAATCTGTATCGCACTTACTATAGAATAATTGGAGCTATTATTGCTGCGGTGGGACTGCTTCTTACCCCCTTTATTCCCAAATTGATTTCCGGGGATGTCCCACAGGGGATAAACATATATGTACTCTATCTCTTGAATTTGGGCGCAACTGTGCTTTCTTATTGGTTGTTTGCTTATAAAAATAGTATTTTGCAAGCACATCAAAGAGTGGATGTTGTAAGCAAAGTGACACTTGTCACGAGTACGGTTCAATATGCGTTGCAACTACTTGTGCTGTGGGTATTCAAAAACTATTACCTGTATGTAGTAGTTTTGCTGGCGACCCAGGCTTTAACCAATATCACAACCGCAATTTATGCAGATAAATTGTATCCACAATTTAAACCGGATGGCCAGGTTGCAGCAGAAGAAAAAAAGGCTATCAATGGAAGAATCAAAGATTTGTTTACTTCAAAGATTGGTGGTATTATATACGATTCCGCAGATACAATTGTGATTTCTTCCTTTTTGGGACTTACTGCATTGGCGGTGTACCAGAACTATTTTTATATTCTTAATGCAATCACCAGTTTGATTATGGTTGTTTTTTCTGCCTGCACAGCAGGAATAGGAAATAGCATTGTTGTAGAAACAAAGGAGAAAAACTACAAAGATCTTAGCAAATTTACCTTTATTATCTGCTGGGGTACTGGATTTTGTTCTGTGTGTTTACTTTGCTTGTATCAACCTTTTATGGAACTGTGGGTTGGTAAGGATTTGATGCTCTCTTTCTCGGCAGTTATTTGTTTTGTCGTGTATTTCTTTGTAAGACAGATGAATTCTCTTTTCAATATGTATAAAGACGCATCGGGAATGTGGCATGAAGACCGTTTCCGACCGTTGGTTGCGGCATTAACAAATTTGGCTCTAAACTTGATCCTTGTTCAGTTTATTGGCATTTATGGCATTTTGATTTCGACTGTTGCTGCTATTATTTGTGTTGGAATGCCCTGGCTTTTACACAATCTATTTACCGTAATTTTTGAAAGAAAACATCTTTGGGACTATTTGAAAAAGCTTTTATACTATTTCATCATCATTCTCATCAGCTGCATTGTAACCTATGCTATTTGTGCAAAAATCAATTTTGGATTGCTCACGACACTTATCGTTAGAGGTATTGTGTGCGTTGTGATTCCGAATGTTATTTATTTGATTGCTTATAAAAAGAAAATGGAATTCAAGGATTCTCTTGCATTAGTAAACAAAATGACCAAGGGAAAACTAAAAGGTCTTTTTTATAAATTGGGAATGACAGAAGGCTAAAAAGGAAAGGAGCTTATACGTGGAACCTATAAAAGTATATGCAGGGTACAGTAAGAATCAAGACGTGCGTATGAGTAGTTCTTCTGGAGCAGTCTTTTCTTCTTTGGCGGAATATGTGCTTAAACAGCAAGGCATTGTATACGGTGTAAAAATGGCAGAAGATTGCTATTCAGCAGAGTTTACACGAGTATCGGATAGCGAGAGACTTGTTAAACTGCGAGGTTCAAAATATTTACAGGCTAAAGTTGGAAATACATATAAACAGGTCAAGGAAGATTTATTAGCAGACAAGCTGGTTCTCTTTAGTGGTACAGGATGCCAAGTAAATGGACTCAAAGCTTTTTTGGGAAAAGAATATAGTAATCTGCTATGTGTAGACGTGATTTGTCATGGAACCCCTTCTCCGGCGTTGTGGAGAAAGTATGCTGAACATCAGGAACAAAAGATAGGTGGAAAACTGAAGGGCATTAATTTTCGATGCAAAGATGACAGCTGGACAGACTTTGGTATGAAGAAAGTTTTGGATGGAATACCGCAGGAAGACCAGAAGAAAATCTATGTCTCGAAAGATAAAGATCCGTACATGACAATGTTTTTACGCGATTATTGTCTTAGACCCTCATGTTATGAATGTAGAGCAAAAAATGTAAAGAAGGCAGACTTGACGATTGCCGATTTCTGGGGAATCAATGATGTGGCTCCTGAAATGAATGATGGAAATGGAACATCTCTTATCTTGATTCGGACAGATACTGGAAGAAAAATATTTGAGAAAATTGCTGCCGATTTCCAGTTGAAAGAAGTTTCATATGAAGACGGCGTGCAGGGTAATCCAGCAGAGTACAAATCGTGTGCTAGACCGATGCAGAGAAATACATTCTTTGATGATATGCAAAGCATGAGCTTTGAAGAACTTGAAAGGAAGTATGCTGCACCGATAAAAGTTCCATTTAAAACCAGAGTAAAAAGAAAAATGAAAAACACAATTAAAGCTATGCTCCGAGTAATCGGGGGGGGCAGAAAGTTAAACACAATGAAGAATATGGATTACTCTTTGTATTTCGTATTTGATTGTCTGGAGGAAAATCAATGAGAGAAATACCAGTATTATATAAAAGAAAAGAAGAATGTTGCGGATGTACTGCCTGTTTTGCAATCTGTCCGAAAGAAGCCATCTCTATGGTAGAGGATGAGGAAGGATTTGAGTATCCTCGGATTGATGAAAGTAAGTGTGTGCGTTGCTATCAGTGCATTAAGGTATGTCCGATAAAGGCAGTACAAGCACAGTAAGGAGAAAGTTATGAACACAACATTACTTATCATGGCAGCCGGAATCGGCAGCCGTTTCGGAACAGGAATTAAACAGTTGGAGCCGGTTGATGATGCTGGACATATTATCATGGACTACTCAATCCATGATGCAATTGAGGCTGGATTCAACCATGTGGTATTTATCATCCGTAAGGATATCGAGAAAGAGTTCAAAGAGGTCATCGGTGACCGCATTGCTTCCATTTGCTCCAATCATAATGTAACTGTGGACTATGCGTTCCAAGATATCAACGAAATTCCGGGAGAACTTCCGGCAGGCCGTACAAAGCCGTGGGGAACTGGTCAGGCGGTGCTTGCAGCGAAAAATGTGATTGATACTCCGTTCATTGTGATCAATGCAGATGATTACTACGGCAAAGATGGCTTCAAAGCCGTCCATGACTATTTGGTGAACGGCGGTAAATCCTGTATGGCAGGTTTTGTGCTGAAGAACACACTGTCCGATAATGGTGGTGTGACCCGCGGCATCTGCAAGATGGATGCGGAAAATAACTTGACTGAGGTCGTAGAGACCAAGAACATCGTAAAAACAGCGGATGGGGCAGAAGCAGACGGAAAAGTGATTGATGTGAATTCTCTGGTTTCTATGAATATGTGGGGATTAACTCCTGATTTTCTGGATGTTCTGGAGGAAGGCTTCAAAGAGTTTTTCGAGAAGGAAGTCCCGGGCAATCCTCTGAAAGCGGAATACTTGATTCCCATCTTCATCGGTGAATTGCTGGAGCAGGGTAAAATGTCCGTGAAGGTTCTGAAAACCAACGATACATGGTATGGCATGACCTATCACGAGGATGTCGCAGCAGTAAAGGACAGCTTCAAGAAGATGCTGGCGGATGGCATGTACAAGGCTGACCTGTTCAGTGATCTGTAAATGACGATGAAAGAAACGATCGATTTACTCGGAAAGATCCTCACAAACATTTTAACTGCTCTTTATGAGCCATTTGGATTCTCGCTCTTGGTTTCTTTTCTTGCTATGTTTTTCTACCTGTATGCGTATGAGCCAATACATGCTGGCAAAGGCTGGAAGAGTGCCATAGTGACCTGGTATCAGAAATTCAAAGAGAGTGTGTTCTTTCGGAAGTTGTTCCTATTGGCATTTGTGACTTCGATGATCTTGTTCAGAACGCTGTTGAATCGGAACCTGTGGATGAATCCTTTATCCGATGTCATGGGCGGCTGGGGCATCTGGGAGACAGTGAACGGCGAACAGAAGCTGACCACCGAATGCATCGAGAACGTAATCATGATGGTACCGTTTTCAGCAGTAGTGATGTGGACGTTCGGAGAGAAGATTGGAAACGGCTGGAAGAAGATACTGCGCTATAGCGGGAAGATAGCGTTCATCTTCTCGATAAGCATTGAGATGTTGCAGTTGTTGCTTCGCTTGGGAACGTTTCAGCTATCAGACATCTTCTATAACACACTTGGTGGAATGATTGGTGGATTGATATATTGTGCGGTGATGAAGGCAAGAAAGCGTCTGTAAAACTGGATGAAATTGTGATATACTGGGAGCAGTAGCTCCCTACGCTGCTCTGATAATCACACACCTCTCCGTGGTGAGCAGCAGGCAACGATCTTATGATCGGCTGAGATGTGAGAAAAATAGGAAGAAGGTGAATTTATGACTGATAATCCAGCAATGAAAAGAGCGTTGATTATGCAGTCATTTGCGCCATTATTTCTGATTTTGTTGATAAAATATTTTGACCTTAAATTGTTTCATTTATGTAAGAAGTTTTCTGATATAGTTCTAAATAATCCAATTTACGCTTTGACAAAAGTTGTAAACCATTCGGCATTTGTTACATTGATATTAGAGCTTTTCTGCTTATTGTGGATCATTTATTCAATATATAGTGTACGAAAATTTGAAAAATCGCAATGGGCTAATTTTGTTAGTGAAGGAGAATCACTTATTGATATTGAAAAGATATCCGATTCCGGAGTGACTTTTTTCATGACATATGTCCTTCCGATGGCAATGGATGATTTAGACACATGGAAGGGACTCATTGTATTTGGAATTTTAATGGTAATGCTATTTGCACTAATGTGGAAAACAAATTTGTATTACCAAAATCCAGTGTTAACCGTGTTGGGATATGAAGTTTTTTCCTTTAAATTTGAAACAACACAGTTAACGGAGTATAGTGGAAAAGAATGTATCGGAATCACAAGGGACACGGTCAGCGAAGGACACAGCATAAAAAGGCAGAAAATATCTGATAATGTGTTTCTTATATATGAAGACATATGATAAAGGGTGGATGAAAAGTGCCTAAACAAAGAATTACAGCGGCAATAAACGAAGTGCTTGATGAGCAGTTCGGATTTGAAATATACATAGTTATGAAAGATGGAGAGCAGTTAGTAAAGCGATTTGTTTTGGATGAAGGCAATCCAAATGAAACTGATGGCTTCAAAAGAAGGCTCCGAGAAAGCATTAAAGAAGCAATTCAAAACAAGTTTTTGGCTGATGACAGTAAATATGCTAATGGAGATGATTTGGCAAATGAGCAAACTTGCTTCTATGTGATAAGGCAGGATGATGCTTATCAACCATTTAGCTATTTGAGTGTTCCGGAGAGTCAGGTTGAAAGTTTTAAGCTTTCGGATAAAAATAATGCGGATGCAATTCTGTTTAAGTTTTCATTTCAGCGGAATGGAGATTTGAAACAGTTCTGGGCATATCAAAAAATACAGCCGGCATCGATTCCGAATAAACAGAAAAAATATTTCCAACTTATTAGTAAATCCTTGGATTGTCCAGATGTTTTTAAGGAAATGAAAGATCAGATGTTCATTATAACCAGAAAAATTGACTTGCTGATTTTAGGCGATGAGATAATAACGGATGATATCAAATTAATGGAACGTCATTTTGGATTAGAAACATTTCTTCGAGCATCGGCTACACGCGCGGTATCGTCAATTACGACAGTTGGACTGGTCGGAAATGATGATAAATTGCAGGAATATGTACAGCGTCCGAATAAAAAGTATGCAAAGAAAATGATGCAAATACATAAGTTTCCGGTGGCAACAATGAGTAAAGAAAGTCTTTTGGAAAAGTTGCGAACTGTTGAACGCTGGAAAAATGTATTTGAAATACAGGATGCTCAGGTTTATTTACGAACTTTTTCTGATGTTGAGAACATTATAGATTTGTTTACTGAAAGATATACTAAATCCGAAGTGACAGGGCAGGAGTATGATACATCCGTTAAGGATAAGGCGGAGCCTATTAGCAACAGCAATATTGCTTAAAATACAAACGATAATATTGTCCCGGTCTTCTTCTACAGTGCTATACTTAAACAACTATAAAAGGAATGAGGTTATCACCATGCCCAGAACGAAAGGTAGCAAAAATCGTCCCAAAACCAATGCCACCAGAGACTATGCATCCCAAATTACAGAGAAGCAGGAGACCATCGCATCTCTGAATACGGAGATCACATCCATCCAGAAAGCGATTGAAGAGCAGAAGAACACACTGAAAGAGAAGAAGTCTGCTTTGAAGAAAGCTGAAAAAGAGCTGACCTCTTTGGAAGCAAAAAAGGCAAAAGCGGATGCCAAGGCCGCCGAAGAAGCAAAGAAAGCTGAAGCCGAGAGTGTGGTTAAGAAGCTACTGGCCAGCGGGATGAGTGCCGATGAGATCCTCGCTAAACTGAAATAAACAAGAACCCAAGAAAAAAATAAATGCCGTGTGTGGAACACAGGCTCCTCCGTGAGCCGAAGCACACACGGTATATTTTGAAGGTTTCTATATAGTTTATAACGGAAATAAAAGAAGAACAAAAACAAAAGAAACGGAGTGTGAGAAAAATGAATTTATCAAAAATACATCATATTGCAATCATCGTATCTGACTACGAATCTGCAAAGGATTTCTATGTGAACAAGCTGGGATTCTCTGTTATTAGGGAAAACTACCGCCCAGAGCGTAAGGACTGGAAGATAGATCTTCGTGTTAACGAACACACAGAGCTGGAGATTTTCGTTGAGGAAAATCCGCCGAAGCGAGTGAACCGCCCGGAAGCCTGTGGGCTGCGTCACCTTGCGTTCTGTGTTGATAGCGTGGAACAGACAGTGAATGAGCTGACGGAGGTAGGAATTGAATGTGAGCCAATCCGTGTGGATGATTTCACCGGCAAGAAGATGACATTCTTCCACGACCCGGATGGACTGCCGCTGGAGCTGCACGAATAATTATGGGAGAGAAAAGAGCATATAAACCCCGGAAGCCCGGCGGGGGCCGAAAGAAGCTGAAGCCGGAGTACGATGCCGGGAAAAATCTGAAAGAGCAGATGGAAAGTGCTGTGGCGCTTTATAATACTATGTCCCTCCAAGCCATCGGTGAGGAACTGGGATTAAATCCAATAAAGGTACGGAAGCTGCTCATCACAGCCGACGTGTATGAATCAAAAGTGGCGGAGAAAGTAAAAAATACCTTTGAAGAATACCGAGAAACACAAGACTACAAAACCTCCATACTTTCAACCGCAAATACTCTCCAGCTCTCCAAAGCCTCAGTCACCTCGTACCTGCCATATAAAAAAGGCGTGTACTACCCAAGTATAGAAAAAGAAAAAATCAGTGTTGGAGCAGAACGGCAACGGAGATACAGAGCGATGAAGCGATGGAGGTCTAATCCGACAGAAGAAAACTTCTGGGGAGTGGTTGTGGGCTATGCCGGTGTAAAATTCAAAACATATTCCGGTCTGCCATTTACTTATGAGGTGCGAAAGGGCAGGAACGGCGAGTACACAAAAGAACTGTGGATTGACCGCCGGGAGAAGAGTAAAAGTTTGGCGTGGAGTTCTATAGTGTTGGCACTGGGGAATATTAAAGAAAAAGTAGTAGACCGCCCAAAAGCTCTGGGCGACATCCGAGGCGTGACTTACATATACGGAATGTTCTGCCGGTTCGGACTGATCGATGTGCCGGATGAAGTAAAGGAGAAGATGTGTCATCCGAAAAAACGCAAAAAATAGGTTGCTATGTGCAAAAGTCTACGGTAAGATGTGCCATAACTGGGGAAGTGAATCTCAGTTAGGAAGGAAGGTAGCACTATAGAAAAACTGAAAGAAATGCTGGAGGAGTATTTGAAGAAAACAGAGCCGGAGTATTATCCGCCGGTGGAGAACCTGCTTGATCTGATCTACGGTAAATCCTCAAACATGAGTACTGGGCATTAAAAATCCCCGCTAAAATGCGGGGATTGAGCTGACTTCATGAAAATAGATATGCACATTGAAAAATCAAGTTTTTTTGTAGCGGCTTGGACATTCTTTCCGGATTCTGGGCGACCATGGAAGAAGATCATCAATAAACCTGAGATCTTTGTCATCCATATGCTGGGGGATCTCCGTAAGCAGCAGGTTGAAATATTCAAAGGTATTTAGCTTGTTTGCCTTTGCTGTTTCGACCAGGCTGTACAGGATCGCACTTGCCTTTGCACCAGTGGAAGATTCGATCATTACGAAGTTTTTACGGCCAATGGTAAAAGGCCGGATTGCCTGTTCTGCATAATTGTTATCCATTGGGACATTGCCGTCAGATAAAAACACACGAAGATATTCTTCCTGATTTATACTGTAAGCGAGAGCCTTTCCAATTGTGCTGTTATGAGTTACCTGTGAGTACTTCTGTTTTGCCCATGCGAAATAAGCATCCACTTTTTCTAAAAGAACAAGCTGACGCTGCTTTTTGCGGTCTGTGACAGAGAGGTCATCAAAGGTATTGTCGATGTGCATGATCTCTGTGATCATGCGGTATGCTTCCTGGGCGATCGACCCTCTGGCGGTATCCTGCCCGACAGATTTTATGAATTCTGCAAAAGGTCTTTTTGCATGGACCCAGCATCCTGCGACTTTAAGATCACGGCGTTCCCTTGCAAGTTTATGATAGACCTGGTATCCATCCGTGACCACAGTCCCGGAGAAAGTATTCAGGAATTCACGCGGATGGTCTGAGTGGCGGGAAGGCGGCCAGTCAAAGAGGACGATGGGATGAGTTCCGCGCAAAGGCCGGTTTCGGTAGACCCACATGTAAGTCTTCTTACCGTTTTTGATCTTTGCATGATCGATCCGCATGACTTTTACCGGTGACTCATCCGCATGTATGACTTTACTGTCATAGATCAGTTCATGGAGTCGGTCGTAGATCAGGGACAGGTATACATCGGTACTTTTGATCACCCAGTTAGCCATGGTATTTGTGGAAAGCTGGATGCCATTTGTCTTAAAAGCTTTTGACTGTCGTTCCAGAGGCAGAGCATTTGTATATTTGCCATTGATGATAGAAGCGACCAATGCCGGTGTTGCGATACTGTTGCGGAAAAGATCCTTTGGTCTTGGAGCTTTCAGGATTGTTCCATCGTTGTTTTTGGAAGCATAGACATGGACATGATGTTCATCCACGATAAATGTTTCCGGAATGATGTGCAGGCGTTTATAAATTTCAGCAGGGAGTTCCTTGTAACCGTCGGGAAATCTGGAAGCCAGTTCCTCATCAGAAAGAGTGTGCTCGATGATACGTGCTGGAAGTCCGGACAGATCGGATTCACGTTTGCCAACAGCTTTTTTACGGTGGTAAGACGGAATGATCACTTCAGTGATCTCAGGTTCTTTTGAAGGTTCCTGATCCAGGTATTCGGCTTCATTAAAGGAATCGAACAGGGAGATCTGGCCATCGACATCAGAAATGGCGGCTTCTGATTTTCGGCCAAAGAACCGCTGGTTCATGATGCGGATCTGTTCTGTGAGCAGCTCGATCTGCCGGTTATTATCGGAGAGCTGAGCGTTGGCATGATCCAGCTGGGACTGCAGGGCAAGGAGCTGATCCTGTAAAGAAGATACGATAACAACGAGAGCTTCTTTGCTGAGATTATTTAACTGTTCATCTGATAACTGGATCATGGCCGGTACCTCCTGCATTGATAGGAACATTATACCAGAACTGGCGGAAAAAGGACATTATATAAAAATGGCAGAAGGGTAAAAATGACTATGGCTGAAAGGCTGGAAAAGAAAGAAATGAGAAGACTAAAGATTGAATAAGATGAAAAAGAAAAAGTGCTGTACAGAGCTTTAGACGCCTTTTAAAGATGATTAAAAAGCGTCTGGAAGCTGTGCACAGCACATGGGAAACATGGATGAGAACAGGAAAAAAGTTCTCTGTTTTGCACAAAATATCAGAATTAGACGGAAGTGTCAGGTGTGATATCGTGGATGATAGGATCAATGGCAAAGCCCTGCATCAGCCAGTGGAACTGTTCAGCAGATAAGGACCTGAGTTCTGTGGAAGAACGCGGCCATGTGAAATGGCCAGATTCTACGTGTTTGTAAAGGAGCAGGAATCCATCACCTTCCCAGAGAAGCCCCTTGATCCTGGTGGAAGACCTGCCACAGAAAAGGAAGAGGGTGTTAGGTACAAACAGATGCATATGAAATCTGCGTTCGATGATGGCAGCCAGCGAATCGATCCCGAAGCGGAGATCTGTGTATCCACAGACGATATAGACACCGGAAAAATAACTGTGGTCGGCATCTTTAAGCATGGCACACCGCCCTGATGAGTTTACAGAGAAACTCTTCGGAAACAGATGGATCTATTTCGATAGAAATACCGTTTAGCTGCATTTGTACATTAGAGTTATTTGAGCGAATCGAGCGATTCGCACGAATGGAACGAATATCAGGAGCAGCTGTTTCTAATGAAGAGCCAGAGTCTGAGAGAACAGGAAGTGAAAGTGGAACGATATCTGGCAGGGTCTGATCAACAACTTCTTCCTTGAGAAGATGTTTCCAGTAGTTATAGGTGTGGAAAGAAAGATTATTCTGTTCACACCATTGCCGGACAGTAAGGCCGCTGGCTTTCTGATCTGCAAATCTGACGGTCCATTCCTGAAGATGGATTTGATGAAGTTTTTGTCTTGCATTCATGAGATGATCCTCCTGGATAAAGTAACACGAATCGTACAAATCGAGCGAATTGCACGAATTTATGTTTAGAAATGTTGGGAGCAATTATCTCAGAAATATGATAAGATGAACAGGTACTGATTATTGAGGATTAACCAGGCAAGTGCGCCGAGTGACCAATATTTATGTGCTTTCATTTTGTGTGTCCTCCTCTTTCTGTATTCTAAGCAGTTCCTCTATTTCCTTTGTAAGCGCTTGCATAATTCAGGAATAAACACTATATATTGTATTTTTGCTATTGCATGGAGACATATATTGGCTTATAATTAGGAAAATTAAAATAAATGAAATGGGTAAAAACTGATGAGAAAATTATTCAGAAACTCTGACAATTTATATACGAAAATTCCAGAACCTATAAAGGGTATATTTGAATTCTTAGCAAATGTCTTTGCAGTACTGACCGTAGTGGGAGGATTTGCATATAGTGGGATAAAAATAATTTTTGGAATAAAAAACCCCAGTACATCAGGCATAGATTTGACCAGAGTAATTCTCATAGCGATGGTTGCTGTGCTGGTCATGTTACTGATACGGCTTAAAAATATAAAAGCAAATAGCTTAAAAAAAGACCAATATATGGCTCAAAGAGATCAATGTATTAGTCAAGAGTATTATCGTTTCCTACACGATTATAGAAATGTAATCAACCAAATGGAATGTGATTATAAAAGACAGAATCTTAACTTGAAGTTATTAACAGATACAGTAGAACATTTTCTTGAGAATGCATTGGATTATTTGACAGAAATTCTTTCTACAATTACAGGAGAAAAGGTGTGTGGTTGTGTTAAGGTTATTGTAGGGGAAGGATTTGAGAAAATATCCTATGAAGAAGCAAAGGTAAAAACTTTTGTAAGGTCACGCAATAGTCAGGAAGAAAGAAAAAGTTTTGATGTAAGATGCTCAAGTGGGGTAAAAATTAGCGATAATACAGATTTTATGAATATTGTGTCGGAGAAAAGGAGAGGTAATGATTCTTCATTTTATCAGGGAGATTTAAAAGGATATGCGGAATCGTTGAAAAAAATAGGACAGAAATATCAAAATTCAACAGATAACTGGGAAGATTACTATCTTGGAACTATAGTTGTGCCGATAAGAATTGCCAATAAACGTTTATTTTATACGTCAGAGGAAGAGTCATATAATATATTGGGTTTCTTGTGTGTTGATTCACTCAGCACTAAAGCATTTACTGAAGAAGCGAAACAAAGAAATATTTATCTTGTTAAATCGTATGCAGCACTTGTTTATAATATATTGAGTAAATATCAGTTTTATTTAAAACAGTTGGGAACAACATCTGTGTCTGTAGTTCAGAATAATATTCAACAACGGAACAATAATACATATAATAATGGAAAAAATAGAAGAAGAAAGAAAAATAGACAATAAAACTGATGAGAATGTAATAGATAAACAAATGGTAGATTAAAGGAGTTAGGATGGTAAGACTTATTGATTATATTATGAAAAAAATTTTAGGCAAAAAATCAATGCATGAGCAGCTTGGATCAGCATACATTGAGGAAGATTATGGTGTTGGAAAAGACAAATATGTATTTTCTTCGGTCTTTCCAAATGAAGAAATTATGAGAAAAGTAGATGCAATTATGACAGAGGGAGAACGCTAACTATAGTAGGGATTTCTCTCAGTGTTCCACTCTCATGCTCAGAAATTTGGGATAATCAAAGTTCTTTGAGGGTTTGCCGAACTAATTGAGGGTCAGTCGTGAGGGGCTGGCCCTTTTAGAATGCCAGTTTATGAGGGTTTAGTCGTAAACGGTAGAACATAGGTACCTTTTCACACCTGCAAACTCGTGCCATAATTATATTCAATAAAATCAAATAGTCAAAAAAGTTTAGTACTCAACTTTTTTAATTTGCTATGATTAGGAGGAATATTATGGCTACACAAACCAGCCTTGTGGCTCAGCAGGTCAGACTCCAACAATGGGCAGAGCAGATCCGCGACTGCCAAAGCCGACCGAAGGGAAGTCTGCTGTATCCAATGCGATTCAACAGAACTATGGCATCCATTTGGATTCGTCAGATGTAGAACAGGTTTTAATGCAGGAAGAAACCATATTAGATGAAGAAATCATACTGGAAATTCAGCGAATGGCAGAAAACTGGTTACAGAGAATTATCAATAAATTGCATACCCATGTAACAGACTTTAGAACCAATTCGGCGGTCTTTCTTGGGGGAGGAAGTCTTTTACTCAGAAAAGAGATTGAAAATTCCCCAGAATTTAAATATGTGGAATTTATTGATGACGTCCGGGCGAATGCGATTGGATATGAAAAACTGACAACAGCACGTCTGCGGAGAGGATAGGAGGTGCTGGTCATGGGACAAATCAAGGTTGTACTGATATTTAATGAAGATGATGAGCGTCAGAGAGAAGCAGGGGAATACTTAAAAACCAAGAAAAGATGCAAGACAGCACTTGTGACAGAATTGGTTCAGGCGTGGATGAAGAACGGAGAAGCAGGAGCAGGTACATCTGCAAGTACAGTAAGTATAGAAGCTATCAAAAAGCAATTACTTCAAGACAGGGAGTTTTTGTCAGAAATAGAGAAATCAATGGGTGGAACAAGCTGTCGAGAGGTCAAGGAAGCAGAGCCGGAAGATAGTGATAATCTGGATATGGATGAAGATATGATGCTTGCAGGACTGTCAATGTTTGATTCGGAAATATAGATTAAGTGAATGTAGGGAAGCACTAATAAAAAATAGTATTAGTGACTTCCCTATATCTTGTATGATGAAAAATAATATGTTAGCATATTTGGTATAGAAGCTATATTTGGAGGTGTTGCTATGAGATGGGATAAGAAAGATATTCCACATAAAGGCTGGACTGAAATCGGAATGGAAGATTTGGGGGAAGAAGCTGAATTTGGAGAAGAAATACAGTATGAACAGTGTGAAATGTGTGGGAATGAAAAAATACGCTATGTTCATATTATGAAACATCCAGAGTTCCGAGGCGAATTGAGAGTAGGTTGCATATGTGCGTGCCACATGACCGATGATTATGAGAATCCGGAAGCCAGAGAAAGGGAACTGAGAAATCGTGTACAAAGAAAAAAGAATTTTATGAAAAAAGAATGGCGTCGAGTGATAAAGACAGGAAACTATACGCTAAAATATAAAGGGGAGCATATTACTATTATGCGTAGTAAATATAACTCTGGTTGGGGGGTTATTTATGCAGGGAAATACTGTTGGGATTATCATGGAAAAAAGATATACGATTTTGACACCGCAAGATTAGTGGCATTTAATTTGTTTGATGAAATGTATAATTCCCGGAGAGAAGCTCAACCCTATTGGGACGGTAATCGTTGGATATATCAGGAATAAAAAGAAAAATATAGGTATACGGTAAATAGTTAGTACCGTGCTTTTGGCCTAAAACCATGAGATAATCCCTTTGTAAAACTAAAAGTTTTTTAAAGGAGAAATCTTATGGATAAGATCACACGTCAGGTCCGCATTGAACATTGGACCCAGATCATGAATGAATGTTTGAACAGCGGTATGAATAAGACTGAATGGTGCCGGGCTAATGGGATCTCAGACAAACAATTCTTTTACTGGCAAAGGATCCTCAGAAAAGAAGCTTTTGCTGCTTCGACATCAAAGGATCTTTCGCTTATCACAGACCCGGCAGATGAAACCAGACCGCAAAAGATCTCGTTTGCAGAGATCAGCCTTCCAATAAAACAGGAGTCTGTCAGAAATGGATTCCATCCGGATATCATCATCCGAAAAGGACCGGTCTCTGTAGAGATATCCAATTCCGTTTCAGCAGAACTCCTGTCACGTATCGGAGAGATCTTTCATGCTGAATGATGCTTCCGGGTTCCGCAGGATCTACCTGGCTACCGGCTACACAGATCTGAGACGTGGTATGGAGGGCCTTGCATCCATCATTAAGTTCAATTTTCAACTGGATCCGTATCAAAAAGATATCCTGTTTCTGTTCTGCGGAAGGCGGACTGACCGTATCAAAGGGCTGGTCTGGGAAGGCGATGGCTTCCTGCTCTTATACAAAAGGCTGGAACTGGGTGCATTCAACTGGCCCCGCACAAAAGAAGAGGCAATGGAGATCACACCGGAGCAGTACCAGTATCTCATGCAGGGACTGGAAGTTGTTGCACGCCATCCGATCCAGGAAGTCAGACCGGATAAGGTCTTATAAGATCCTGTGCAAAACAGAGAAAATAAAAAAATATCTTCCAATCATCATAAGTCCCGAAAAAGAGTTATCCACTTTTCATGATTCCGCTGCCTTCATTTATTCAGGAGTACTTTCAGGCCCCTTTACAGGGCTTGTGGATAAGTACTCTGAAAAGCCCGAAAAACTAATAGTTTTTTGAGTTTTTCAGAGTATTCATCTATTAGTAAAAATGACGGATACCCTGTCTGCCGGATTCGCTTTTTCTTTATCTTTGCGTTACAATAGGAACATCAGATAAAGGAGAACGACACCCATGGCAAAAGAGATACAGACTAAAAATCAGCTTTCCAGAGGAAAGACTCTGGATGGGATCAACTTCTGTATCAATCAGGAAGCTTCTCTGAAAGCCTTTCTGGAAGACGGTGATATTCCTATGGATAACAATGCGACAGAAAGCGCTCTGCGTAGCTTTTGTCTCCATAAGCATGCATGGAAGCTGATCGACAGTCTGGATGGTGCAAATGCCAGTGCCATTATCTACAGCATCACAGAAACGGCAAAAGCTAATGATCTGAATCCTTTCCGGTATCTTGAACATGTCCTGACTGTATTGAAAGACCACCAGGATGACAGGGAATACGGTTTTATAGATGATATCCTGCCATGGTCTGAAAAACTTCCAGCAATATGCCGGAGCAAAACAAAAGCAACTAATATTTAAAACCTTGCCGCCGGAAACGGCGGCTTAAAGTTAGAGCAGTACGGATGGTTTACCGTATACATTTCATAGCACGGTAGGCGGAAGAACAGTGAGAAGGTAAATTTTTCTCCATCTTAAGCCGGTCGGCATTGAATTCGTAGTAGCCGATTGGCTTAAGAACATTATTGTCCGACAGGAGTAATTTAGCTGCGAAGATGTTTGCTCGTCGTTCTGCCTTGGAGTTGTCCAGGCTGTAAAAATAGATATCCTGAAATGCCTGACCGGAGCTGGCGTGCTTCCGGTCGAAGAGTGCGTGTCCCAGCTCATGAGTCAGGGCAGCGGTTGCTTCCGCTTTGGCCTCCTGCGTGTTGAGTGGACTTGTTTCAAAGTTCGTTTTTTTTTCATGTCATTATTGCCTCTATGTGGGATATTTTGCGTTGTTTGGAGTAACTATTACTAAATTGGACATTTTACTGGGGCTGGATGTCCAGATTTCAGTGTTCGAAAGTGATATAATGAAGCCAACAACTTGAAGGGAGAATAATTCTATGGTTACATTAAGACATGTCATGAAAGAAGTCGTAAAGGAGGAACTTCCGTTTGAAAATATGGATTCTGCCGAAAAACGACTGCGGAGAAAGTTCAAAAAGCTGATTCAGCGGTGCGGCGGAGACATGGAAACACTGTACGGAGGAAAAGGACAAATATCTTTTCCGGATGAAGAAAAAGAGTTTGTGAAAATCATATTGGTGCAGCTTGCCCGTGAAGAAGGCCTGTCGCATAAAATTTGGGAAGATAAAGATGACAGTCTGACTCTGAAGGAAGTACATGATTTCATCCAGTATTTTATTGATTATTTGACAAAAAAAGGATATAGCGCAACAGAAGCTATGGGAGTAGCACGAGCATTGGATATGATGTTTCAGCTTTCAGCAAGAGAAAAATTAGAGTTTTGCCATCGTATGCTTGACTGCTATGCTGAAAATCTTGCGCCATACCCATATACACATCAAATTATTGGATTAGAGAAACTTGCAAATAAACTAATGGCTGAATCCGCACGTAGTATAGTAGAAGTAGCTATTTGTTGCAGTGATTTGGCTGATTTTATAAAAAAAGCAATTGAACTCGAAGCGATTGAGAGTGCTGGGGATTTGTATGGCGATGACGATGATTTTAGCCGGGATGAATATATTGAGAGAGATAAGAGAGTGCTTCTTTACATGAAAAAGCACCCAGAAATACGGAAAATCGTCGAGGAACAAATTGGAGAACCGATTACATCAATTTGGAAAGATGCTGAAGTGTGATGTGCCAAAAGTAAAGACATACAAAGAAGATATATCATAACAGAAAATCGGTTATATAACTACGCATGTTTTGAGGTACTTACGTGTGTGAGAACACACGGTATATTTTGAAAACAATATATAGTTTGTAACGGAAACAATATAACAGAAATTATGAGGTGTTAGTATGACGGAGTGTTTTTTTACAAATTTGGAGAATATTGCAATATCAAATTTGAAAGAAGCTCGGAAGAGTATACGAGCGGCAGTTGCATGGATTAATTTTAGGCATTATGGAGATGTTTTTGATGAGTTGTTGGATAAAAACGTGAAAATCAAAATACTTCTTAACAATGATGGAATCAATCAACGTTATATGGAAGATATACAGTATCTGAACAGTAGAGGGGCAGAAATCCGATTAGTTAATTTTTCAGGAATTATGCATCATAAATTTTGTGTTATAGATAAAAAGCTTTGTATGTTCGGTTCATTTAATTGGACCGAAAGTGCTAATGTACGTAATGTTGAAGATCTAAATCTCTGTGATGATTATAATGTGGTTGCTAAATATTTATTGGAATTTAAAGCACTGTGGGATTTGGGAAAGGACGATATAAGGTTGTTGACAAGACCGGTATGTTGTCCGAGATGTAAAACGCCAATAGTTAATATTCTGTTTATGGAGCAGGAAGGAGAGTATCAAACTCGTATCGACGTAATGCAGCAATGTTTTTGTTCGCAGAAAAAAGTGTATACTGATTACTATGATTTAAGTGTGTACAATAATTACATAGCTCTAATTGATAAATTTGATAATGAAATTGCAGCAATGCAAGAAAGTGGAGACATTATGATGTATCAGCAATTAATTATTCAAGAGGATTTTACTGTTGCAAATTATTTATCAAATTTCAGAAATAACAGAATGGGGTTGCCGATTATTCATGCGGTTGGTGTCAAAACATGGGAATGGTTTGATAAGCACGATGGTAAATGGATATATAAAATTATATGGAAAGAAAGAGGAACAGAGGGGTATATTTATGATGAATATGAAATATTTGATGAAAATTTTTTGCTCTGATACAGGTAGACTGTCGTTGGAGCTAAAGTAATGATGAAAGCAATAAAAATAGAAAAGGCATCTAAGGATATAGGAACAGGCTAATCACCAGAAAACAAAATTTGCTATTTGCCTGGGTAAAAGATAAAATCAAAGCACAACAGGAAGTCATAAATTCAGTAAATGCTTCAAACAATGAGATAGTTATCATAACAGAAAATCCGTTATTTTACACTACGTCATGTTTTGAAATACCTACAAAAGGAGTATAAAAAAATGAACCTATCAAAAATACACCACATCGCCATCATCGTATCCAACTACGAATCTGCCAAAGACTTCTACGTAAACAAGCTTGGTTTCTCCGTCATCAGAGAAAACTACCGTCCGGAGCGCAAAGACTGGAAGCTGGATCTGCGTGTGGATGAGCATACGGAGCTGGAGATTTTTGCAGAACCAAATCCACCGAAGAGGGTGAATCGTCCGGAGGCTTGTGGTCTGCGTCATCTTGCCTTCTGTGTGGAGAGTGTGGAGCAGACGGTGAAAGAGCTGGCGGAGGTCGGGATCGAATGTGAGCCGATCTGTGTGGATGATTTTACAGGCAAGAAGATGACGTTTTTTCATGATCCGGACGGACTGCCGCTGGAGCTGCATGAGTAAGGGGAGATGGAGCAAATGATATTTCGTAAGGCAGTAAAAGATGATTTTGACAATATAAAATCTCTGTACTGGGAGCTGATCGATCAGGAGCAGGGGGATCCATCGTTTCCACATTGGAAGAAGGGTATCCATCCTTCTGATGAAATGCTGCAAAACAGTATTGGTAAGGAAGAACTGTATGTACTGGCAGATGGCAGTGAGATTGCCGCCTGTGCGATAGTTAATGATGAAAAGGTGGATGGCTACGCAGATGTGCCGTGGCAGATTGATTCGGATGAGGTTATGGTTGTTCATGTTCTGGCAGTGCATCCGGAGCAGCGTGGTAAGGGTCTGGCCCGGAATTTGATGGAGCATATTGTAAGATCGGAAAGAAAAGCCGGAAAGAAAGCGCTGAGGCTTGATGTGATCGAGAACAATACAGCAGCGGAAGCTTTGTATCAGAAACTGGGTTTTCGGTACATCCAGACTAAGACACTTTTTTATGAGGTGGTTGGCGAGATGACCTTCAAAATGTATGAGCTGGTTTTGTGATCTATGGGTGAGAAAAGAGCGTATAAACCAAGAAGACCTGGTGGTGGCCGCAGGAAATCAAAGCCGGAGTATGATGCCGGAAAGATCCTTAGGGAGCTGATGGATCCGGCTGTTGTGCTTTATGAAGCGGGGATGTCTTTGCAGGCTATTGCAGATGAGCTGGGTCTGAACCCGATCAAGGTTCGGAAGCTGCTTATCACGGCTGGTGTGTATGTTTCGGATGTGGCGGAGAAGGTCCAGGAGACCTTTGATGATTTCAGAAAAACACAGGATCATAAAGCTGCTATCCTTTCAACTGCAACTGCTCTTGGCCTGTCCAGGTCCTCTGTTACTTCATATCTTCCGTACAAAAAAGGTGTGTATTTTCCAGGCACAGCACCGGCAGATAAGATCAGTGTTGGAGCCGAACGACAGCGGAGGTACAGAGCGATGAAGCGGTGGAGGAATGAATGGGATGACATTACTTAAAGGCGGCTTGTTATGTCGAATTTTTCTTCTTTATAATTTATCTGTATTGTGCTATATTAAAAACATCTGTAGAGGAACGGAAAAAGAAAACGACAGTGTAGCAAGCTGGCGAAAGGAATGAATATAAAAAATGATAAATAAATTTTCCTGCCATAATTTTAGAAATATTCAGGCAGAGGATCTTGAGTTTGAGAAAATAAATATTCTGATCGGACCTAATAATTCGGGAAAGAGTAACTTCATAAAGGCATTAACTTTTTTTTCTGAAATGTTAAGAACTGGAAAAGAGGATAATTTGAAATCAGCTTTTTTAAATACAATTTCCAGAAATGGCTGGGATCATATGCGGAATAAGCAGGTTTCAGATTCAGAAGCAATTAACTTTTCCTGGGAGATTAATTTAAATGGCCAGCCGGTCAGATATCAGTTTTCTTTTAATGTGGGTGATTCCATTGAGAAATGCAACATTGTTTTGGAAGAATTGAATGCAGCGGAAAGAACTTCTAAATATACAGATGAGTTCAATTATTTCAGGTGTCATGATGATAAAATCGGAAAAGGGCGTTTTTCTACGGCTATCAGAAAAGGCCAAAAGAATCGAAGACTGGCATTTAATGTAGATAGTAAAGAGACGATCATCATGCAGTTTAAAGATATTCTGTTGAATAATAAGAGTATTTATGGAAGTGAGCTGGTAAGAGTTAATATTGCTCAGCTGTTATATGATCTGCAGAAATACTTTGATGGATTCAGCGTATATACAAGTGCTCAGTTTAATACCCGCAAGATGCGTGAGCCTGTAACTATCAAAAATCTGGATGATTTTCTGAATTATGATGCCGGTAATTTTACAAATGTGTTTAATCGTTATACTTCAGAGGATATGTTATGGAGAAGTTTGTTTGAAGACCGAATGAAAGAACTTATTCCGAATTTGAAAATGATCGATGCGGCAACAGCATATGATAAGTTGATTTTCAGAATGCTCTATAGCAGTGGTGAACAGTATGATCTGTCCGATGTTTCGGAAGGAACATTAAAGGGACTCATTCTTAATATGCTGATCAATATGCCGATGAACAGAGAACGAGCATTGCTTGCGATTGATGAACCGGAAACGAATTTACATCCTGCCTGGCAGAAGGTGGTTGGAAACTGGATTCAGACGGCGGGTACTTTTAAGCAGTGTTTTATAAGTACGCATTCACCGGATTTTTTGGATGTATTTACAGAAGAATTCAAACATGGAAATGTTGCAGTATTTGTATTTCGTGATAAAGAAAAAATTAAAAAAATAACATATGCTGATATAGCGGAGGACCTTGGTGACTGGGAACTGGGAGATCTATACAGGACGAATGATCCGGCACTTGGAGGATGGCCATGGTAGATGTAATAGCGTGTTTTCTGACATGTGGATATACAGAAGCGGGAGCTATGCAGTTTTTTTTGAAAAAAATTAATACTTCATGGTCAGTGGATGCTGAAAAATATTCATCCTGATATTGTTGCTGACAAATGCAAACGCTTTTTCGGTGATACATATAAAGATTTATCCGAATTCTAAGAAGTCTGGATGCTACATAAAAAACACAAAATACAACGACTGCCGCAGGTTTCACGCCTGCGGCATTTTCCAGTTTGTACAAAAAACACAGAAAATATATTGGAAAAAGAGCGGGAAAAGGGTATAATGTCAGAGAAAGTGTGATTGATAAAATACAGACGATTTTTTTCTGCTTTGTCAGATCATAAATAAGTGGGGCGGAGGATGTAACAATGGAACAGCAGCATATGTTTACTAATCGGATGATCCGTAATCTTCTGGTGCCGGTAGTTCTGGAACAGATTTTGAATTCGATAATGGGAACCGCAGATACCATGATGGTCAGCAATGTGGGATCTGCGGCTCTTTCTGCGGTATCGCTGGTGGATTCCATCAATGTGCTTCTGATCCAGGCTTTTTCGGCGCTGGCAGCGGGAGGCGCCATTGTCTGCGCCCAGTATATTGGACAGAGGAATTATGAGAAGGCGAACATGTCTGCCAGGCAGGTGCTTTTTATCATCACAGCGATCTCTGTAGTGGTGTCTGCAGTCTGTCTGATCTTTCAGAAGCCGCTTTTGAGGCTGATCTTCGGTGCGGTGGATGCGGATGTTATGCGTGCATCGGAAACCTATTTCTTTTTCACGGCACTGTCATTCCCCTTTATTGCGGCTTATGATTCTGCGGCTTCGATCTTTCGTGCCCAGGAGAATACCAAGGGGCCTATGGCCATCTCCATGATCTCCAATATCATGAACATTGGCGGAAACGCAGTTCTGATCTGGGTTTTCCACCTTGGTGTTGCAGGAGCGGCGATCTCCACACTGGTTTCCCGTATTTTCTGTGCAGTGGTTGTTCTCTGGCAGCTGCGTAAGGATCGTCAGCCTGTCGTTGTGAAGGATTACCTGAAGATCCGTCCGGACTGGAGCATGATCGGACGGATCCTGGGACTTGGGATTCCTTCGGGAATTGAGAACAGTATGTTTCAGCTTGGAAAGCTTGCCATCCAGTCTACGGTTTCCACACTGGGAACAGCAGCTATTGCAGCGCAGGCAATGACCAATATCCTTGAGAACCTGAATGGTATCGCGGCCATCGGAGTAGGTGTGGGCCTGATGACCATCGTAGGCCAGTGTCTTGGTGCCGGCCGCAAGGATGAGGCGGTCTATTACATAAAAAAACTCTGCGTCATTGCAGAGGCAGTTATTATCGTAAGCTGTCTGATCGTGTATGTTTTGGTCAGACCGGTGACGATCCTTGGCGGAATGGAGCGTACCAGTGCGGAAATGTGCATCCACATGATCACATGGATCACCATCGTAAAGCCTGTGGTATGGACAATGGCGTTCGTGCCGGGGTATGGTCTTCGTGCAGCCGGTGATGTGAAGTTTTCCATGATCACCTCCTGCTGTACCATGTGGGCGTGCAGGTTCTGTCTCTGTGTTTTCCTGATCCGTGTCCTGGGCTTCGGGCCTATGGGTGTCTGGATCGGAATGTTTGCGGACTGGACTGTTCGTGGAATTATTTTTACCTGGCGTTTCCACAGCCGCAAATGGCTGGAGCACAAGGTAATTTAAAAAGGAGGGCGTCGTATATATGAAGAACGGACTGGAAGATCAGTATGTCATAAAAAACAACAAGCGCCTCCGTTACGGCTACACAACAGGCTCCTGTGCAGCCGGGGCAGCCAGGGGTGCAGTCAGGATGCTGCTTTCGGGAGAGACTCTTTCAGAGGTAGAGCTTGATACCCCAAAGGGGATCACTCTCACATTACAGCTTCACGATATTACCCGGGGCGAAACGTATGTCTCCTGTGCTGTACAGAAGGATGCAGGTGATGATCCGGATACCACCAACGGGATCCTGGTCTATGTAAAAGCGGAGAAGTTTTCTATCTCAGCGTCAGAACAGGCCGGGCAGCAGCGGAAAACAGAGAAATCCCGGCCTCAGATCATCCTGGACGGAGGGATCGGGGTGGGTCGTGTCACCAGACCGGGACTTTCCCAGAAAGTGGGCGAGGCGGCGATCAATCCGGTTCCCAGAGCCATGATCCTGCGGGAAGCCGAAGAGGCGGCCCAGGAATATGACTACGAGGGCGGTCTGAAGCTTACCGTATCCGTTCCCCAGGGGGAGGAGATCGCCAAAAAAACTTTTAATCCCCGTCTTGGCATTCTTGGCGGGATCTCCATACTTGGAACCAGCGGGATCGTAGAGCCTATGAGTGAGAAGGCTCTGATCGAAAGCATCCATGTGGAGATGAAGCAGCATTTCTGCCAGGGAGAAAATTATATCCTGGTGACACCGGGGAATTACGGTGCGGATTATCTCAGGGAGCATATGTCTATTCCCTTTGAGAACAATATCAAGTGCAGCAACTATGTAGGAGAGACCATTGACATGGCCATTGATATGGGCGTAAAAGGCATTCTTTTTGTGGCTCATATCGGTAAGTTTGTAAAGGTTGCCGCCGGGATCATGAATACCCATTCCCACTGTGCTGACGGAAGGATGGAGGTTCTCTGTGCAAGTGCCATCCGTGCAGGAGGCTCTCTGGAATGTGCCAGAGAGATCCTGGAGGCGGGGACTACGGATGAGGCGTTGGCTGTTCTTGACAGCTATGGTATCCTGAAAGAGACTATGGCTGTGGTCATGGAGAAGATCCAGTTTTATCTGGACCACAGATCCTATGAGCAGATCCTTCTGGGTGCTGTGGTGTTTTCCAATGTATACGGACTGCTGGGGCAGACCCGGGATGCAGAGGAGCTGATCCATAAGATACAGGAGCAGGCAGTCGGGGTGAATGATATTTCATGACAGGAAACCCCAGTCCGGATGGAATTTTTTTAATTTCAGGATAAAATTTGATATAAATAACAGACAGGTTTTATCCTGTCTGGAAAATATAGTTAGGAGGAAAGAAATATGGCAGGTAAATTATATGGTGTAGGTGTAGGACCGGGAGATCCGGAGCTTCTTACCTTAAAAGCACTTCGTCTTGTAAAGGAGGCAGAGGTGATCGCACTTCCGGGACAGGTTCCGGAGGATACGGTAGCGTTTAAGATCGTGGAGGGGGCTTATCCGGAGCTTGGAAAGAAGGAGCTTCTTGCAGTTCCTTTTCCGATGTCCAAGGATCCGGAGGTGCTGAAGAGCTATCACGATGCAGGAGCAGATAAAGTCAAGGCTGTCCTGGACCAGGGTAAAGACGTGGTATTTCTCACACTGGGAGATCCTACCGTGTATTCCACATATCTCTATATCCATCACAGACTTGTGGCTCAGGGCTATGAGACGGAGATCGTTTGTGGCATCACATCCTTCTGTGCAGTTTCCGCCCGTCTGAACACCGGACTTGTGGAGAAGGCAGAGCCTCTTCACGTGATCCCGGCTTCCTATCAGATCGAGGATGCGCTGAAGCTTTCCGGTACCAAGGTCCTTATGAAGGCCGGAAAGAAAATGAAGGATGTGAAGGCGGAGCTTCTTTCCCAGGGGGCAGAGGCCATGATGATCGAAAACTGCGGAATGCCGGATGAAAAGATCTACCGGACCGTGGAGGAGATCCCTGAGGATGCAGGATATTATTCCCTGATCATTATCAAAGAAAACAAAGACAGAAGAGAGGAATAGATTATGGTACATTTTGTAGGAGCAGGTCCGGGAGCACCGGATCTTATTACAGTAAGAGGTAAACAGTATCTGGAAGAGGCAGATGTGATCATCTATGCGGGATCTCTTGTAAATCCCCAGCTTCTGGAGTATTCCAAGGATGTGTGCACCATCCATAACAGTGCAAAGATGACCCTTGAGGAAGTGATCTCTGTTATGGAGAGAGCAGAGGCTGAGGGTAAGATGACCGTTCGTCTCCACACCGGCGATCCATGTATCTACGGTGCGATCCGTGAGCAGATGGATATCCTGGATGAAAAGGGAATCCCCTATGATTCCTGCCCGGGTGTCAGTGCCTTCTGCGGAGCTGCATCTGCACTGAACCTGGAGTATACACTTCCGGATATTTCCCAGAGTGTGATCATCACAAGAATGGAAGGAAGGACACCGGTGCCGGAAAAAGAGAGCATTCAGTCCTTTGCCGCTCATAATGCGACTATGGTTATTTTCCTCAGTACAGGTATGCTGGAGGAGCTGAGCCGCAGACTGGTGGAGGGCGGATACCGTGAGGACACACCGGCTGCCATCGTCTACAAGGCAACCTGGCCCGATGAGAAGAAGTTTATCTGTACAGTGGGTACTCTGGCGCAGACAGCAAAAGAGAACAAGATCACAAAAACAGCGCTTATGCTGGTAGGTGATGCGGTCAATGCTGCAAGCTATGACAGATCCAAGCTGTATGATCCGGGCTTTACCACAGAGTTCCGTGAGGCTACGAAATAAAATATGAACATTTCCATCATTTGCTTCAGTATGACAGGGCTGGAGACAGGGGAAAGGCTTCAGAGGGCGCTGGAAAAAGAGGGTGAGAGTGTCACCCTTGCAAAAAAGAGCCGGTACCTTCCGGATCCGATCTCTGTTTCCACCTCCCAGTGGGCAGGGGAACAGTTCCGGGCAGGAAAAGAGGGCGTGATCTTTATTGGCGCCTGCGGGATCGCAGTGCGCAGTATCGCACCTTACATTGCCGGAAAAAAGACGGATCCGGCTGTGCTGGTGATCGATGAATGCGGAAAATTTGTCATTGCTCTTCTTTCCGGACATCTGGGCGGAGCCAATGAGCTGGCTCTTCGCTGTGCCGGATATCTTAAGGCGGTGCCGGTTGTGACAACAGCCACAGATCTTCACAGCCGTTTTGCAGTGGATGTTTTTGCAAAAAAGAATGGCTGTGCTATTTTTCATATGAAGGCTGCAAAGGAGGCTTCTGCGGCCCTTCTTGCAGGAGAGAGCGTTGGCTTTTACAGTGAGTTTCCATGGGACGGGGAGCTGCCGGAGGGTCTGGTGCTTTGCGGGAAGGACGGAAGGCCCTCAGCTGCAGCGGATCCGGAGAAGGGTGAGATAGCCGGTGAGGCACCGGAAACAGGTATTGCGGTGACGATCCACAGAGGCTGCCTGCCCTTTAAAAATACAGTCCATGTGGTGCCGCCCGCTGCAGTTCTGGGAATGGGCTGCCGCAGGGGAAAGGATGCAGCCTCCATCCGGAAGGCGGCAGAGGAATGTCTGAGAGAATCGGATGTTTACAGAGAAGCACTGAAAGCTATTGCCAGTATCGATCTGAAGAAGGAAGAGGTGGGACTTCTTTCTCTGGCAGAAGCCTGGCAGCTTCCGTTTCTGACCTTTACAGAGGAAGAGCTGAAGGCAGTGCAGGGTGAATTTACCCCGTCACAATTTGTAAAAAAGATAACAGGTGTAGAGAATGTCTGTGAGAGAAGCGCGGTTCTGGGTTGCGGACAGGGTACACTGATCAGAAAAAAAACAGGCCGGGACGGTGTGACCACCGCCCTTGCAGCCGGAAATCGGAGGATACGTTTTGAGTAAGATTTATGTTGTAGGAATTGGCCCGGGTGCGTATGACCAGATGACTGGAAGAGCGATCCGTGCATTAAATGAAAGTGATGTGATCATCGGTTATACGGTGTATGTGGATCTTGTAAAGGAGTATTTTGCTGGTAAAGAGTTCATGACCACACCGATGAAAAAAGAGGTAGATCGCTGTGTACTTGCTTTTGACGAGGCAAAAAAAGGAAAAACCGTTTCCATGATCTGCAGTGGTGACGCCGGTGTTTACGGTATGGCAGGTCTGATGTATGAGGTGGGAGAAAACTATCCGGATGTGGAGCTGACCATTATCCCGGGTGTGACAGCAGCCACAGGCGGCGCCGCAGTGCTGGGTGCACCGCTGATCCATGATTTCTGCCTGATCAGCTTAAGTGATCTTCTGACTCCGTGGGAGAAGATCGAGGCAAGGCTTCTGGCAGCAGCACAGGCGGATTTTGTGGTATGCCTTTACAATCCGTCCAGCAGAAAACGTAAGGATTATCTTCAGAAGGCCTGTGATCTGATGATGAAATACAAGTCTCCGGATACTGTCTGCGGCACGGTTGCCCAGATCGCACGTGACGGCGAGACTGCACAGGTTATGACACTGAAGGAGCTCCGTGATACAGAAGTGGATATGTTTACTACCGTATTTGTGGGAAATTCACAGACTAAGAATGTAAACGGCAAGATGGTAACACCAAGGGGATATAAGAATGTATAAAGCCATTGTTTTTGCAGGGACCACCGAGGGCTATGCACTCTGTGAGTTCCTTGCGGAAAATCATGTTCCGGTCTATGCCTGTGCAGCCACGGAATATGGCGGCTCCCTTCTGAAGGAAAATGAATTTCTCCATGTCAGCGCCGGAAGGCTGAAAACCGAAGATATGGAGGAGCTTTTCCGAAGGGAAGCGCCGGAGATCGTTCTGGACGCCACTCATCCCTATGCAGCAGAGGTGACCAAAAATATCCGGACTGCCTGTGAGAACGGAAGCACTCGCTATCAGCGTGTCCTTCGCCCGGAGGGGGAGAAGAACAGGGAAGCCATCTATGTGGAAAGCACGGAGAAGGCGGCAGAGCTTCTTTCCGGTACAGAGGGGAACATTTTTCTTACCACAGGAAGCAAGGAGCTGTCTAAATTTACAGTGATCCCGGATTACCAGGAGAGGCTTTTTGCCCGGGTGCTGTCCATCCCTTCCGTGATCAGCTCCTGTGCGGAGCTGGGGATCGAGGGAAAGCATCTCATCGGTATGCAGGGGCCATTTTCTACAGAGATCAACGAAGCCATGCTTCGACAGTTTCAGTGCAGCTATCTGGTCACCAAGGATACCGGTCTGGCTGGTGGATTCCCGGAAAAGATGGAGGCTTGTCAGCGCTGCGGCGTCACACCTGTGATCATCGGAAGACCATTGCAGGAGGAGGGGCTGTCCCTGCCGGAAGCAAGGGTATTTCTGGCAAAGCTGTTCGGCCTTACCCTGTCACAGAGGGTTTCTCTTGTAGGCATCGGCATGGGTGCGGAAAAAACCTTGACTTTGGAAGGAAAGAAGGCCTTTGATGAGGCGGAGCTTCTGATCGGTGCAAAGCGTATGACAGATGCCGTACAGAGGCCGGGGCAGATGATTCTCCATGAGTACCGCAGTGATAAGATCGTGGAGTATATCAAGACACATCCACAGTACCGTACCGTTGCCATTGCCCTTTCCGGCGATGTGGGCTTCTACAGCGGTGCAAGGAAGCTGATCGATCTTCTGGATGGCGATGTCCAGGTGATCTGCGGGATTTCTTCCGTTGTTTATTTTATGGCGAAGATCGGTCTTTCCTGGGATGATGCCAGAATCGTCAGCGCTCATGGAAGAGACTGCAATCTGATCGCCCTGATTCGGCATAACCCCAAGGTTTTTTCCATTCTGGGAACAGAGGATGGGGTAGCTCGTCTGGCTTCTCGTCTGGTTGCGTATGGAATGGGTGATGTGACCCTCTATGTGGGAGAAAATCTTTCCTACGAAAATGAAAAGATCTTTCATGCCAGTGCGGCAGAGCTTACAGAATACCGGGGAGATGCGTTAAGCGTGGTAACTGCGTGCAATGAAAAGGCACTACCTTTGCCCGCAGTTCACGGGATCTGTGATGAGGAATTTCTCCGTGGGAAGGCGCCTATGACAAAGGAAGAGGTGCGTACGGTTTCCCTGTCCAAGCTTCGTCTTCAGGAGGATTCTGTCTGCTATGATGTGGGAGCGGGCACAGGCTCGGTTTCTGTTGAGATGGCGCTTCGTGCCTGGAAGGGGCAGATCTATGCCATCGAGAAAAAGGAAGATGCCCTTGCTCTTCTGAAGGAGAACAGGCGGAAATTTGCCACAGACAATCTGGAGATCGTGCCGGGTACTGCACCGGAAGCGATGGCGGAACTGCCTGTTCCGACACATGCCTTTATCGGCGGGTCTTCCGGAAATATGAATGAGATCATCCGGCTTCTTCTGGACAAAAATCCGGGAGTACGGATCGTGATCAATTGCATCACACTGGAGACGGTGACGGAAGCCATGAATGCCATCCGAGATTTCGGCCTGACGGATGTGGATATCGTACAGCTGTCTGCGGCAAGATCCAAATCTATCGGAAGGTATCATATGATGATGGGTGAGAATCCGATCTATATCATTTCCTGCAGCGGAAGAGGGGAGGAGATTTAGGTGAAGATCCCGAGAATACTTCTTGCGGCAGGTGCCAGCGGAAGCGGAAAAACCCTGATCACCTGCGGGCTGCTTCAGGCGCTGGTGAACCGTGGCCTTAAGGTGGCTTCTTTTAAATGCGGCCCGGATTACATAGATCCTATGTTCCACAGCCGTGTGATCGGTACAAGATCCCGAAACCTGGATACGTTTTTTACAGATGGAGACAGAACCCGGTATCTTCTGGCAAAGAACGCATCGGACTGTGAGATCGCAGTGATGGAGGGAGTCATGGGGTATTATGATGGTGTAGGAGGGATCACCTCCAGAGCCAGCGCCTATGATCTGGCCTCCACCACAGATACACCGGCGATCCTGATCGTAAACAGCCGTGGCATGAGTGTTTCCCTGGCTGCCTATGTAAAGGGCTTTCTGGAATACAAAAAGGACAGTCATATCTGCGGCGTGATCTTTAACCAGATGTCTTCCATGCTGTATCCCAGGATGAAGAAGCTTCTGGAAGAGGAGCTTTCCGTAAAGGTGCTGGGATATGTTCCGAAGGTGGAGGACTGTGTGATCGAAAGCCGTCATCTGGGGCTGGTGCTTCCGGAGGAGATCCCGGAGCTGAAAAGCCGTCTGCAGAAGCTTTCCGAGGTACTGGAGAAAACCCTGGATATCGATGGGATCCTGGAGCTTGCAGGGGAAGCACCGGAGCTTGCGGCACCGGAGACGGAAATGCTGATACAGAAGGATACTGCCTTCGGATACCGTACAGAGGAAAAGGTGCGGATCGGTGTGGCGGATGATGAAGCCTTCTGCTTTTTCTATGCGGATAATTTAAATCTTCTGGAGCAGATGGGAGCGGAGCTGGTACGTTTTTCCCCCATTCATGACAGAGAGCTTCCGGAGGATCTGGACGGGCTTCTTTTAAGCGGCGGTTACCCGGAATTAAACGGGGAGGCGCTGGAAGAAAATCAGGAAATGTGCACCCGGATCCGAGAAGCCATCCGTGACGGAATGCCCTGTCTGGCAGAGTGCGGCGGATTCATGTATCTTCATCAGGAGATGGAGGATATGGAGGGAAAGCAACGCAGAGTCTGCGGGGTGATCCCTGGAAGGGCTTACCGCACACCGAAGCTGAATCGGTTCGGCTATATCACCCTTACGGAAAAACAGGATTCCGGACTTGGTGAGATCCCGGCTCATGAATTTCATTATTTTGATTCCACAGATTGCGGAGAGGATTTTCATGCGGCAAAGCCGGCATCTAAAAGAGGATGGGATTGTATCCATGACCGAGGCAGGCTGATGGCAGGATTTCCGCATCTTTATTATTACGGAAATCCCAGGGTTCCGGCACGCTTTCTGAAGAACGCACTGGAATATAAGAAGGAACGGAGGCAGAAAAAAGATGCTGAAATATAGTCTTCCTGCACTGGTCATAGGATTTGTGCTGGATCTTCTGATCGGAGATCCCAGATGGCTTTATCATCCGATCTGTGTCATCGGCAATCTGATCTCAGTGCTGGAAAAGGTGATCCGGAAGATTTTTCCGAAAAATCACGGCGGTGAGCTGACAGGAGGCTTTCTGATCGTAGTGCTTGTCTGTCTGTTCAGTGGCGGGGTGCCGCTTCTGGTGCTTTATTATCTTTACCGGTATCTGCCGGTGGCCGGATTTGTGCTGGAGGTTTTCTGGTGCTATCAGCTTCTTGCCACCCGTTCCCTGAAGGATGAGAGTATGAAGGTTTATGACCGGTTGAAAAACGGGACTCTGGACGAGGCACGCTATGCGGTGTCCATGATCGTAGGCCGTGATACCAGAGAGCTTACGGAAACCGGCGTGACAAAGGCTGCCGTGGAAACTGTTGCAGAAAATGCATCCGACGGCGTGATCGCCCCCATGCTTTATATGGCTATCGGCGGGGTGCCGCTGATGTTTTTGTACAAGGGTATCAATACCATGGATTCCATGCTTGGATATAAAAATGACAAATATCTTTATTTCGGCCGTATTGCGGCAAAGCTGGATGATGTGGCCAATTATATCCCTGCCAGGATCTCCGGATGGCTGATGGTGGCAGGAACTGTTTTTACAGGAATGGATACAAAAAATGCGGCAAAGATCTACAAACGTGACCGGAGAAATCATGCAAGCCCCAACTCTGCTCAGACAGAGGCTGCCATGGCCGGAGCGCTGGATGTACAGCTTGCGGGAAATGCATATTATTTCGGGAAATTATATGAAAAACCCACGATCGGGGATCCGATCCGCCCGGTGGAGCCTGAGGATATCAAAAGAGCTAACCGGCTGATGTACGCGGCATCCATACTGGGTGTGGTTGTATTTGGACTGCTCAGTGCGGGGATCCGGTTCGGGTTATTAAGGTAACAATAAATACAGACAGGAGAATGACCAATGACAAAACACATACATGGAGGAGACGTATATAAACATAAAGACTGCCTGGATTTTTCGGCAAATCTGAATCCTTTGGGAACACCGGAAAGTGTGAAGCAGGCCATTATCCACAGTCTGGATCATATTGCACAGTATCCCCAGGTGGGATGCGGCGTTCTCAGGGAAAGGATCGCAGAATCGGAAGGGGTAAAAGCGGAAGAGGTAATATGCGGTAACGGAGCAGCAGAAGTGATCTTTACGCTCTGTCACGCAGTAAAGCCAAAGCGGGCTCTGATCCCGGCGCCTACTTTTGCGGAATACGGACAGGCTCTGGCCAGCACTGGCTGTGAGCTGGAATATTACATGCTGACGGAAAATGACGGTTTTGTGCTCAGTGAAGCATATCTGGATATCCTCCATAAGGGACTGGATATGGCTTTCTTATGTAACCCCAACAATCCTACCGGCATGCTGATCCCCCACAGGCTTCTGAAAAGGATCCTGGAAAAATGCAGAAAGCTGGATATCCTGCTGGTGGTAGATGAATGTTTCCTTGATTTTGTAAAGGAACCGGAAGAGTATTCTCTGAAGCATTCTCTTTCCGGGTTCAATAATCTTTTTATCCTGAAAGCATTTACAAAAAGATATGCCATGGCCGGTGTGCGGCTGGGCTATGGCCTCTGTTCTGACAGAAAGCTGATGGAAAGGATGGAGCTCTGCGTTCAGCCATGGAATGTTTCCACCATGGCCCAGGCAGCCGGGATCCAGGCACTTACAGAGACGGAATATGTAGAGGAGGGAAGACAGCTTGTTTTTCGGGAGGCACAGTGGCTGAAGGATGAGCTGGTCCGCATTGGGTATAAAGTATTTCCGTCGGAAGCAAATTATATTTTCTTTAAAGGACCGGAGGAGCTCTTTGACTTCTGTCTGCGCAAGCGGATCCTGATCCGTGACTGCAGCAATTATCCGGGACTTACAAAGGGGTATTATCGGATCGCGGTAAAGCGCCATGAAGAAAATGTAAAACTGATCGAAGTACTTGAGGGAGGTATATTATGGCAAAAGCAATAATGGTACAGGGAACCATGTCCAATGCCGGAAAAAGCCTGCTGGCTGCGGGACTTTGCAGGATCTTTAAGCAGGACGGATATCGTGTGGCTCCTTTTAAATCACAAAATATGGCGCTGAATTCCTTTATCACAGAGGATGGTCTTGAGATGGGACGGGCCCAGGTCATGCAGGCAGAGGCAGCCGGGATCCGGCCGTCTGTCCTGATGAATCCGATCCTTCTGAAGCCTACCAATGATGTAGGATCCCAGGTGATCGTAAACGGAGAGGTTCTTGGAACCATGAGTGCCAGGGATTATTTCAAATATAAGAAGACTCTGGTCCCGGATGTGATGAAGGCGTACAACGCTCTTGCAGCGGAAAACGATATCATTGTCATCGAAGGTGCGGGAAGTCCTGCCGAGATCAATCTCAAGGATGAGGATATTGTAAATATGGGTATGGCAAAGATGGCCAAGGCACCGGTCCTTCTTGTGGGAGATATTGACCGTGGAGGTGTTTTTGCCCAGCTGATCGGTACGGTGGAGCTTCTGGAGGACGATGAGAAGGCTATGGTAAAGGGGCTGATCATCAACAAATTCCGCGGAGATAAGACTATTCTGGACCCTGGTGTTGTCATGCTTGAGGAAAGAAGCGGGATCCCGGTGGTGGGTGTGGCGCCTTATCTGGATATCCAGGTGGAGGATGAGGACAGCCTGACGGAGCGTTTTGACCGGAAGCAGGAAGCCGGTGTCATTGATATCGCAGTGGTCCGTACACCAAGGATCTCCAACTTTACGGATTTTAATCCTTTTGAGAGCATTCCCGGAGTTTCTCTCCGCTATGTAAAACACCCGAGAGATCTTCACTCTCCGGATATGATCATCCTTCCTGGAACCAAGAACACCATGGGCGATCTGATCTGGATGCGGGAAAGCGGAATGGAGGCAGCGGTTCTCAAGGAAGCCTCCAGAGGCAAGCTGATCTTTGGTGTCTGCGGCGGCTATCAGATGCTGGGTGAAACCTTAAGCGACCCTCATGGAGTTGAAAATGGCGGTTCCATGAAAGGAATGGGACTTCTTCCTATGGAAACGGTATTTGCCGAAAAGAAAACCAGGACCAGGGTGCAGGGGCATTTCGGTCAGCTGTCCGGTGTGTTTGCTCCTCTTTCCGGTGCGGAGATCGAGGGCTATGAGATCCATATGGGCGAAAGCATCTTGAAGGACAATGCAGGAACAGCCACGAAGATCACAGACAGCGTCAGCGGTAAGAAAAAAGAAGAGGGTGCTTTTGCGGGAAATGTGTGCGGAACCTATATCCACGGCGTTTTCGATAAGGAAGCATCTGCAGAGGCGATCATCCGCGTGATCGGCGAGAAAAAAGGTATTGATGTGGAAAATATGACAGGCGTGGATTTTGCGGCATTTAAGGAACAGCAGTATGATATCCTGGCTGCAGAGCTGCGGAAGCATCTGGATATGAAAAAAATCTATGAGATACTGGAAAACGGGATTACGGAGGAAGAATAGAAATGAAAGTTGAGCTTGAAAATGTAAAACCCATGGAGATTGAAAAAAGAAGCTTTGAGATCATCACAGAAGAGCTGGGGGATACTCCCCTGATCCCGGGAACAGAGCTGATCGTAAAACGCTGCATCCACACAAGCGCAGATTTTGATTATGCAAAAAATCTCTGCTTCTCGGAGGGGGCAGTGGAGATGGCCATGGACGCCATCCGCAACGGCGCCTGCATCGTCACAGATACCCAGATGGCAAAGGCTGGGATCAACAAGCGTGCACTTGCCCGCTACGGCGGTGAGGCTTACTGCTTCATGTCCGATGAGGATGTGGCTGCCCTTGCAAAAAAGAACGGGACTACCAGAGCCACAGCCAGCATGGACAAGGCAGCAGAGATGGATAAAAAGCTGATCTTTGCCATTGGAAACGCACCTACCGCACTGGTACGTCTTTATGAGCTTATTGAGAACGGAAAGCTTTCTCCTGAGCTGATCATCGGTGTGCCGGTAGGCTTTGTGAATGTTGTGCAGTCCAAGGAGCTGATCATGCACGCAGATGTGCCTTATATTGTGGCAAAAGGACGCAAGGGTGGAAGCAATATTGCTGCGTGCATTGTAAATGCCCTGCTCTACATGATCGATAACCGGAGAGATTAGGAGCCGGTAACCTCCTTCAGAAGCTGACAGGCAGGCAGAAAATCCTTAGATGGAATGGAGGAGCAGGAGAGGACCAGGGTGACCTCGGCTCCGTTTTCTCTGAGAACCTCCAGTCCCAGACCACGGTTCCGGGCTCTGTCTGTCAGTTCACTGCCTGTGAGAGAACAGGGAAGAGTAAGGGCAAGGCTGGTTCCTGCGGCTCCTGTTTGGATCTGGCAGTCCTGGCCGAAGGTTTCCCGGACAGCCTGGGAAAGAGCCTTCAGCTTCTGGGAATAAAGGCGGCGGAGCTTTCTTGTCTGGGAAGCCAGATGCCCGTCGCGGATAAACTGGCAGAGCGCGATCTGTTCTGCCTTGGAAGCAGTCTGATTATAAAAGGCTGCTTTTTTTGTATATTTTTCCCGGAGAGAGCGCGGCAGTACCATGAAGCTGACACGGATGGAGGGCAGCAGCAGCCTGGAAAAGGAACCGATATAGACAACGTTTTCACCACCTGCAAGACCGAAAAGTGAAGGCGTCGGCTTCTGGAAATAAACAAATTCGTTTTCGAAATCATCCTCAATGATCAGATGGTCATTGATCTCCGCATGACGGATCAGCTCCAGGCGTCGTTTTACCGGCATGATCTCGCCCCATTTCGTCATGTGAGCAGGAGAAACATAGATCACATCGCAGCTTTTGTCCCGGTAATGGACATCAAAGCCGTAATCCTGAAAGATGGTGCTGCATGTGGTGAAGGACGGTGTGGGGAACGAAACGGTTTTCCGTTCATGGATCAGAGGGCAGAGGATCTGGAGAAGGGGCTGGAGACCGGCCCCTACTACAATGTCATCCGGGGAGCAGATCACATTTCTGCGTTCCCGGATATAGTCTGCGAGAACCTCCCGGAAATCGCTTTCGCCCTGGGGTTCGCCATAAGAAAGCATACGGTCGCCCTGGCGGAGGGCGCTTTTGATGTAACGCTGCCACAGATCAAAACGGAAGCTTTCCCGGTCAACACCGGAAGAGGCAAAATCATAAAGGCAGGGCGTGATATCCTTATCCTGTTTTTCGGGGGTAAGCAGATGCTGCTTGGAAGCAATGCCGGTGACATAATAGCCGCTTTGTGCCCTGGCGATGATATAGCCGTCTGCTGCAAGCAGAAGATAGGCATTTTCGATGGTGGTACGGCTCAGCTTCAGCTCCTGGGCGCATTTGCGAAGGGAGGGCATTTTGCTTCCGGGAAGGAGACGGCCTTCCAGGATCAGCTTCCGGTAATAGTGATAAACCTCCAGATAAAGGTGTTCTTTTTTGTGTTCTGCAGATATATTTAACATAAGTATGATGATTTCCTTCCAAAAATGATTGCGTAAACCTGACAGTTCATTCTATAATATTACAGAAAAAAACTCAAGACTGGAGAATTACCATGAAAAAAATAGCAGTGATCAATGATCTTTCCGGGCTGGGGAAATGTTCACTGACAGCAGCGATCCCGGTGATCTCGGTGATGGGAGTCCAGGCGTGTCCACTTCCCACCGCTGTTTTAAGCAACCAGACCGGTTATGAAAGTTATTTCTGTGAGGATTTCACAGAGCATATGGAACCATATATGGAGCAGTGGAAAAAAAGAGGATTTTTCCCGGATGGGATCTATATAGGATTTCTTTCTGACGATAAGCAGGCAGACAGGATCCTGAAATTTATGGATGCGTTTGCAGGGAAGGATACTCTGATCCTTACAGATCCGGTGATGGGGGATGACGGCGCGGTTTATCCGATCTATACAGAAGAGCTCCGCAGCCGGTTCTGCGAACTGACACGTCGTTCCTATGTGATCACACCGAACCTTACGGAAGCCCTCCTTCTTCTCTACGGAAAAGAAAAAATGGAGGAGATCTGGAATAAACTGCAAAAGGCATCAGAGGCCCGGCGGATGGAAGAGATCCGGGAGATCGGGTGCGGACTTGCCCGGAAATTTTCACTTCCTGCCGTTGTGATCACCGGAGTGGATCACAGGGAGGAGGGGCAGTCTCTGAAAATGGGGAATCTTGTCCTGGAAAACGGAAACAGCTCCTGGGTATTTGCAGAGAAATCCGGAGGAAGCTATTCCGGGACAGGAGATCTTTTTGCATCCGTGCTCAGTGCAGGGCTGGTAAAAAGATATTCCATGAAAACCTGTGCAGAGCTGGCCGTGGACTTTATCTCGGCATCGATCCGGGATGCGGTGGAGGAAGGAACAGACCGTAACGATGGTGTATGCTTTGAACAGCATCTCGGCATGCTGCTTCCATAAAAACATAAGGGGATAAAAAAGAGCTGACCGTCAGGCCAGCTCTTCCCATTTTTCATAAAGCGCTTCCAGTTCTTCAGCGATGGCTGCTTTTTCGCGGCTCAGCTTTGTACATTCCGCTACATTGGTGCAGACATCCGGAAGGACCATGGTTTCGTCGATCTCGCTGTCTCTTGTTTCCAGCTCTTCGATACGGGCTTCGACTTTTTTCAGCTCGGCTTCCCGTTTTCGTTTCTTTGCCTGTTCTTCCTTCATCTGCTGCCAGGAAAGTTTGTTCTCGGAAACCGCTTTTTCTTCGGCAGGTGCCTCCGGAGAAGTGCTTCCCGGTGCATAGGTACTGGTCAGCTCCTCCTTCTTTTCCAGATAGTAATCGTAATCACCGATGTAATTTACCACTGCCTGGTTTGTCAGCTCCATGATCCTGGTGGCTGTCTGATTGATAAAGTAACGGTCATGGGATACATAAAGGACTGTACCGGTGTAGCTGACCAGCGCTTCCTCAAGGATCTCTTTGGAGGCGATATCCAGATGGTTGGTAGGCTCGTCAAGGATCAGGAAGTTAGCCTCGGAAAGCATCAGCTTTGCAAGGGAAACACGGCCTCTTTCTCCACCGGAAAGTGCGGAGATCTCCTTGAAAACATCATCTCCGGTAAAGAGAAATGCAGCAAGCATATTTCGGATCTCGGTCTCTGTGAGAGTCGGATAAGTATCGGAGATCTCCTGGAAAATCGTCTTGTCCATATGCAGAACATGATGTTCCTGATCGTAATAACCGATCTGCACCTTGGAACCAAGGGAAAACTTGCCGGCATCTGCCTCAATAAGACCGTTGATGATCTTCAGCATGGTGGTCTTTCCGGTTCCGTTGTTTCCGATCAGTGCCACACGCTCGCCGCGTTTGATATCAAAGGAGATATCGGAGAACAGAGTCTGTCCCGGAAAGGCCTTGGAAAGCGCTTCCACGTGGAGCACATCGTTTCCGCTTAACACCCGTGGTTCCAGCGAGATACGCATCCGGTCCTGGAGCTCAAGAGGCTTTTCGATCCTCTGTACACGGTCCAGCATTTTTTCACGGCTTTCCGCACGCTTGATGGATTTTTCACGGTTAAAGGATTTCAGCTTGGCGATAACGGCTTCCTGATGCTTGATATCCCGCTGCTGATTTAAGTATGCCTTGTACTGTGCGTCACGAAGCTGAGCCTTCTTGAGAGCATAGGCAGAGTAGTTGCCGCTGTATACGCGGGTCTGTCCGGCTTCGATCTCAATGACCTTGGTGACCACCTTATCCAGAAAATAACGGTCATGGGAGACGATAAAAACAGCTCCCGGATAATTCAGAAGATAAGTTTCCAGCCAGGAGATGCTTTCCATATCCAGGTGATTGGTTGGCTCATCCAGAAGCAGGATATCCGGCTTGGAAAGAAGCATCTTGCCCAGCGCCACGCGGGTTTTCTGACCGCCGGAAAGAGTTTCGATCTGCTTGTCATAATCTTCCTCCGTGAAGCCGAGACCCTTTAAGACACCGGTCAGCTCACTTTTGTAAGCGTATCCGTTCTCCAGCTCAAACTGATGGGTCAGGCGGGTATAGGTTTCCATCAGACGGTTCAGCTCATCACCGGTCACCGTGTTCATTTCCTGTTCCATATTGCGGATACGGCGTTCCATATCGATGATGTGCTGCTTGGTGGTAAGAAGCTCCTCGTAGATGGTATGATGTCCGTGGATATCCTGGTACTGGGCAAGATAGCCGATATTTTTATCCCGGGCAAGTACCACGGTACCGGAATCAGCAGAAAGCTCCTGCATGATGATCCGCAGCAGTGTGGTCTTTCCTGCACCGTTGCATCCGATCAGAGCAGCCTTTTCACGGTCTTCAATGTGAAAGGATGCATCGTTTAAAATTACTTTTTCGCCAAAGGCCTTGCATATATTCTGACATGATAAAATCATAAAAACTGTCCTCCTGTATAAAGAATCACCCCTGTTTATGTCTGAACAGGGAAAAATCCTCCACCTATTATAACGGAAACTGCCGGGATTTCAAAGAAAAAATCAATTATTAGAAAAATTATAAAGAAATTTGTACAGAATAGACAACTTTAATTGACAGGAAAATGTCAATTCGTTATAATTAACCTAGTGTAAGGTAAGGAGGAAAACTATCGTGGAGACAAAACAAATCTCGAAAGCGGTGATTAAGCGTCTGCCACGCTATTACCGCTACTTAGGAGAGCTGATGGAAGACAATGTAGAACGTATTTCTTCCAATGAGTTAAGTAAGAAGATGCATACCACAGCTTCTCAGATCCGTCAGGATCTTAATAATTTCGGCGGTTTTGGGCAGCAGGGGTATGGCTATAATGTACACTATCTTTATACAGAGATCGGTAAGATCCTGGGACTGGATACCGTTCATCCGATGATCATCCTGGGTGCCGGTAATCTGGGACAGGCACTTGCCAATTATGTGGATTTTGAGAAGCGTGGCTTCAGGCTGGTTGGTATCTTTGACGTAAATCCTGTGCTTGAGGGCATCGCAGTCCGTGGACTTGAGATCCAGATGCTCAGTGAGCTTCCGTTTTTCCTGAGAGAGAATAACGTGGAGATCGCGATTCTGACACTTCCCAAGAATAAAGCCAAGGAAATGGCAGATATCCTGGTGGAGAACGGGATCAAGGCAATCTGGAATTTTGCACATCTCGATCTTGAGACACCGGATGATGTGATCGTAGAGAACGTTCATCTTTCCGAGAGTCTGATGACACTGTCTTATAATCTCAGCAAATACAGGCAGGAACATGTGGATAAGTAAGAATTGTTAAGCTGCCGGAAACGGCAGCTTTCTCTATGACAGAGGGGAGGCAGAAGACAGAATGAAGAAGCTTGTTACCTGCAAAGAAATGAAGGATCTGGACTCCACAACGATCCGTGAGATCGGAGTTCCCTCCGAGGTTCTGATGGAGCGGGCAGCACTGAAGGTGGTAGAGGAAACAGAAAAGTATCTCCAGAAGGACGAAAGGATCCTGGTAGTCTGCGGAAGCGGAAATAATGGCGGTGACGGTATCGCTGTTGCCAGATTGTTCCATCTGAAGGGGATCCGGGTAGAGTTTTATATGGTCGGAAACAAAGATAAAATGACCAGCGAGACCGCTCTTCAGTATAAGATCGCTTCCGGTTATCGTGTCCCGGAGGTGAATAACCCGCAGTGGAGTGAATATACTACTATAGTAGATGCCGTGTTTGGGGTAGGCCTGACGCGTCCGATCGAGGGGCATTATGCTGATATCATCCATGAGATGAACAGTGCGAGGGCCAAAAAGATCGCAGTTGACATCCCGTCAGGAGTGAACGGAGATACTGGCCTGGAAATGGGAATTGCCTTCAGCGCCGATCTGACTGTCACATTTGCCTACCGGAAAAGAGGTCTTTGCTTTTATCCGGGAAGACTGTATGCAGGAAGGATCGTTACCGCCGATATCGGGATCTATGAGCAGGAAGCTGTGACTGCATCTGCCGCCTGTCTGGAAAATAAAGATCTGAAGCTGTTTCCGGAACGTGATCCCGGCGGAAACAAGGGTACCTTCGGAAAAGTGCTCTTTGTGACCGGAAGTGAGGGAATGTGCGGAGCCGCTTATTTAAGCGCCAGTGCAGCACTTCGTGCCGGTGCGGGAATGGTAAAGATCCAGACTGTGGAAGCCAACAGGATCCCACTGCAGATACTCCTTCCGGAGGCTATGGTCTGCAGCCGCTTTGATCAGGAATCCAATGAACAGCTTCTATCCTGGTGTGATGTGATCGTGATCGGACCGGGACTTGGAACATCAGTGGCCAGCCGTGAGAGAGAACAGTGGTTTCTCACGGCGGCTGCCCGGGAGAAAAAGCCGCTGATCCTGGATGCGGACGGCCTGAACCTTCTGGCTGCACATCCACAGTGGTATCAGTATCTGGGAGAGCATGTAGTCCTGACACCGCATATCGGAGAAATGAGCCGGCTCAGTGGCAGAACGATCCAGGAGATCCAGCATGAGATCGCAGATACTGCACTGAAATGTGCTGCGGAAACAGGCTCTGTGTGCGTATTGAAGGATGCATGTACGGTGATCGCAGATGAAAAAGGCCAGATGTATCTGAATCTTTCCGGTAATTCCGGAATGGCAACTGCAGGAAGCGGAGATGTGCTTTCCGGGATCCTGGCAGCAGTGTTATGTATGTATCTGAAAACGGAGGAACAGCCTCCCATGGTTTTAAAGGCCGCGTTAGGTGTTTATCTTCACGGACTTTGCGGTGATCTTGCAGCCGCTGAAAAAGGAAAGCGCAGTATGCTGGCAGGAGATATCATAGAATATCTGCCCAAGGCATTAGCTATAGGTGAAGAGGAGTCGGGATTATGAAAAAATACGAGAGAGTAAAAGCACTGGTATCACTGGATGCCATTGCCCACAATTTTGAGGAAATGCATAAAAATGTCAAAGAAGGGACAAAGATCATCGCTGTGATCAAGGCAGACGGTTATGGTCATGGTGCCAGAGCTATTGCCCGTCTGATCCAGGACTATGACTATATCTGGGGATTTGCAACAGCTACTGCAGAGGAGGCACTGGAGCTTCGGCATGCAGGGATCACCAAGCCTGTCCTGATCCTTGGCCTTGTATTTGAGGAATATTATGAAGAGCTTGCAGCCAATGATATCCGGATCACCATATCGGATCTTAATACAGCAGCAGAATATGCAAAAGCAGGTGCACGCATTGGAAAAAATGTACATATTCATCTGGCTCTGGATACGGGAATGACAAGGATCGGATATGCGGATATTCCGGAAAATGCGATAAAGATCGAAAAAATCTCAAAAATCCCGAATCTGGTGATCGAGGGAATGTTTACCCATTTTGCCAGGGCGGATGAGACCGACCGTTCTCCTGCACTGGTGCAGTTGGACCGTTATCTCCGTTTTGCAGAGCTTCTGGAAAAAAGAGGTGTTCATATTCCGGTACGTCACTGCTCCAACAGTGCAGGTATCATCCGTGTTCCGGAAGCAAATCTCAATGTCGTTCGTGCCGGCATCACCATTTACGGTATTTATCCGTCAGAGGAGGTAGAACGTGATATTGTGAAGCTGACACCTGCAATGGAGCTGAAAAGTCATGTATCTTATGTGAAAAATGTGGAACGTGGAACAGCGGTAAGCTATGGAGGAACGTTTGTTACAGAACGCTTTACCAGAATGGCAACGATCCCCGTAGGTTATGCAGATGGCTATCCGAGACAGCTTTCCAATAAGGGCTGGGTCCTGATCCGGGGCAAAAAAGCTCCGATCCTCGGACGGGTCTGCATGGATCAGTTTATGGTTGATGTCACAGATATCCCGGAGGTGAAGGCCGGGGACGAGGTCACTCTGATGGGAAGAGATGGAGAGGAATTTATCAGTGTGGAGACACTGGGAGATCTTTCCGGAAGATTTTCCTATGAATTTGTCTGTGGGATCAGTAAACGTGTTCCGCGGGTTTATATCAAAGACGGTAAGGAATGCGGAGAAGAGGAGAGCTTTTTCCAGTAGATCCGTAAATACCCGGATCTGGAAAACGCCGGGTCAGACATAAGGCCGGTAAAAAAGTACCACGCATGGTATACACAAAGAAATTGTGGAAATACTTATCTGTAAAAAGGAATACGGCTTGCAAATAAGCCGGACCAGAATCGGAGTGTGAATTGTGTGGTTATAAAAAGAGGGGATATTTTTTACGCGGACTTAAGACCCGTAGTGGGCAGTGAACAGGGCGGCATCCGTCCGGTGCTGATCATCCAGAACGATGTGGGCAACCGTCACAGCCCTACAGTGATCTGTGCGGCAATTACATCAAAAATGAATAAGGCAAAGCTGCCGACACATATTGAGATCGATGCATCCGCCTACGGGATCGAAAAGGATTCCGTGATCCTTCTGGAACAGCTCCGCACCATCGACAAGCGGCGTCTGAAGGATAAGGTGTGTCATCTGGACAGTGCTATGCTTGATAAGGTGAATCATGCGCTTGAGATCAGTCTGGAACTGACTTTTTAGGGGAACATGAGGAATTTTGACCGGTTTGTTTTCTGATTCTTGACGAAATCTTTCATAAGTGCTATATTAAACCGAGTTGCAATTATGTAAAACGGTACCCAAAATGAGTAGGGCACGAAAGAAAATATACGGTAACAAGGAGAGGAAGATACCATGTCAGGACATTCAAAATTTGCCAACATCAAACATAAGAAAGAGAAAAATGATGCCAAGAAGGGTAAGATCTTCACAGTCATCGGCCGTGAGATCGTTATGGCAGTAAAGGCCGGTGGCCCGGATCCTGCAAACAACAGCAAGCTTCGTGATGTCATCGCAAAAGCAAAAGCGAACAACATGCCGAACGATACGATCGATCGTGGAATCAAGAAGGCAGCAGGTGCGGATTCTGCAGACAGCTACGAGAAGGCTGTATATGAGGGATATGGTCCGAACGGTGTTGCTATTATCGTAGAGACTCTTACAGATAACAAGAACCGTACTGCAGGTAATGTACGTAACGCGTTTACCAAGGGTAACGGAAGCATCGGAACACAGGGATGCGTATCCTTTATGTTCGACCAGAAGGGCCAGATCATCATCGATAAGGAAGAGCTTGAGGATGAGTGCGGCGAGATGGATGCGGACGAGCTGATGATGACAGCTCTGGATGCAGGTGCTGAGGACTTCAACGAGGAAGAGGACAGCTTTGAGATCATCACAGCACCGGACGATTTCAGTGCTGTACGTGAGGCTCTTGAGAAAGCCGGGATCCCGCTTGTAGAAGCACAGATCGCCATGATCCCGCAGACCTATGTGGAGCTGACGGATGATCAGGCTATCAAAGATCTTCACAGAACACTGGATCTTCTTGATGATGACGACGACGTTACTGACGTATGGACAAACTGGGACGAATGATCTCTGAATAGAAAGTAATATTTTGCATATAATACCTCCAGAATTTCAGATTCCGGAGGTATTTTTTATGGAAAAACAGAGCGAAGAGAGAAAACAGAAGGAACTGGACCGGGAAGCGAGCCAGAACGAACAGATCCGGGAAACAGGGCAGGCAGTGCTCGATGGAAATTCCCGGAAGCATAAAGTGGAGCTTCTGACGGTGATCGGGGAAATCGAAGGTCATGAATCCGCGCCGTCTCACAGCAAAACAACCAAGTATGAGCATGTACTTCCAAAGCTGGCTCTCATTGAGGACGATGAGGAGATCGAGGGGCTTCTGATCCTTTTAAATACGGTAGGAGGAGATGTGGAGGCAGGGCTTGCCATTGCGGAGATGATCGCGTCTCTGAGTATCCCCACGGTTTCCCTGGTGCTGGGCGGGGGACATTCCATAGGTGTACCCATGGCGGTATCAGCAGATTATTCCTTTATCGTGCCAAGTGCTACCATGGTGGTCCATCCGGTACGCCAGAACGGAATGTTCATCGGCGTAGCGCAGTCCTACCGCAATATGGAAAAAATCCAGGACCGGATCATTGCCTTTGTATCCGGACATTCACATATCACGGCAGAACGGATGGAGGAGCTGATGCTGGACACCTCCCAGCTTGTAAAAGATGTGGGGACTATGCTGGAGGGTGAGGAAGCGGTAAAGGAAGGACTCATCGATGAAGTAGGAGGGATCCGGGAGGCACTGGACCGATTGTATACCCTTATCGAAAGGAAAAAAACACAGAAATAATCAGTTTTGTATGTGGCTTTTGATGACATTAGTTGTATAAGACTAACATGGTTGCGCTGTGCTGTGGTAAAGAATTTTGACAGAAATTGTAAATCTACTCTTGTCATATGCTGATTTTTAGCGTATTATTAATAAAGGTTTATAATTTGCGCGAGGAGGAAGACCATGTATAAGGTTTTAAAAGCTGAAACGCTGGCAGCTAAGATCCATCTTATGGTTGTGCATGCACCACGTGTGGCAAGCCACTGTCTGCCAGGACAATTTATCATTGTGAAACTTGACGAAAAGGGAGAGAGGATCCCGCTTACCATCTGCGATTACGATCGCGAGGCCGGTACAGTTACCATCGTATTCCAGGAGATCGGAGCATCTACCATTAAGATGTCCGCACTGAAGGCGGGAGATTCATTCCGTGATTTCGTAGGACCTCTGGGATGTCCGTCTGAGTTCGTCCATGAGGATATCGAAGAACTTAAGAAGAAAAAAATGGTATTCGTAGCCGGTGGTGTCGGTACCGCACCTGTTTATCCGCAGGTTAAATGGCTCCATGAGCACGGCATCACAGCGGATGTTATCCTTGGTTCCAAGACTAAGGATATGGTTATCCTTGAGAAAGAGCTTGGCGCTGTTTCCAATCTTTATGTTACAACAGATGACGGTTCCTATGGCCGTTCCGGTATGGTAACAAAGACTCTTGAGGATCTTGTGACAAACGAGGGCAAGCATTATGACGTCTGTGTAGCGATCGGACCGATGATCATGATGAAATTTGTCTGTCTTCTTACCAAGAAGCTTGGTATCCACACAATTGTCAGCATGAACCCGATCATGGTTGACGGAACCGGCATGTGCGGCGCTTGTCGTCTCCAGGTCGGTGATGAGATCAAATTTGCCTGCGTAGACGGACCGGAGTTCGACGGACATCTCGTTGATTTCGATCAGGCTATGAAGAGAAGCCAGATGTATAAGACCCAGGAGGGCCGTGCATTACTGAAGCTTCAGGAAGGCGATACCCACCACGGTGGATGCGGACATTGCGGAGGTGACAACTAATGGCAGATGCAAAAATGTTAAAAAAAGTTCCTGTAAGAGAGCAGGATCCGAAGGTACGTGCGACAAACTTCGAGGAAGTATGTCTTGGATATAATCAGGAAGAAGCAATGGAAGAGGCACAGAGATGCCTTGGCTGTAAGAAACCGAAATGTGTAGAGGGATGTCCGGTATCCATCAATATTCCGGGATTTATCGAGCACATCAAAGAAGGCAACATGGAAGAGGCTTACAAGGTGATCGGTTTATCTTCCGCACTTCCGGCTATCTGTGGTCGTGTATGTCCGCAGGAATCCCAGTGTGAGGGACAGTGTATCCGCGGTAAGAAGGGTGAGGCTGTTTCTATCGGTAAGCTGGAGAGATTCGTTGCAGACTATGCTCTGGAGCATGATATCAAACCTGCAGGAGCAGAGGTTAAGAACGGACATAAGGTTGCAGTGATCGGTTCCGGTCCATCCGGACTTACCTGTGCAGGTGACCTTGCAAAGGCAGGATACGATGTAACTGTGTTCGAGGCTCTTCATGAGCTTGGCGGTGTTCTTGTTTACGGTATTCCGGAGTTCCGTCTTCCGAAGCAGAAGGTTGTTAAGAAAGAGATTGAGAAGGTCAAAGAGCTTGGCGTTAAATTCGAGACAAACGTTGTCATCGGTAAATCCACTACCATCGATCAGCTGATCGAGGATGAGGGATTTGAGGCTGTATTCATCGGTTCTGGTGCAGGACTTCCGATGTTCATGGGTATCCCGGGTGAGAATGCAAGCGGTGTATTCTCCGCAAACGAGTACCTGACAAGAAGCAACCTTATGAAAGCATTCGATGATTCCTATGATACACCGATCGCAGCAGGCAAAAAGGTTGCAGTTGTCGGCGGTGGTAACGTTGCCATGGATGCTGCAAGAACAGCGCTGAGACTTGGCGCTGAGGTACATATCGTATACAGAAGAAGTGAGGCAGAGCTTCCTGCACGAGCAGAGGAAGTTCATCACGCTAAGGAAGAGGGCATCATCTTTGATCTTCTTACAAATCCGAAGGAGATCCTCGTTGATGAGAACGGCCACGTAAACGGTATGAAGGTTGTCAAGATGGAGCTTGGTGAGCCGGATGCATCCGGAAGAAAACGTCCGGTAGAGATTCCTGGTTCCGAGTATGATATGGATGTAGATACTGTCATCATGTCTCTTGGTACTTCACCGAACCCTCTGATCTCTTCCACAACCAAGGGCCTTGACATCAACAAGAGAAGATGTATCGTTGCCGAGGAAGAAACCGGTAAGACATCCAAGGACGGCGTATATGCCGGTGGTGATGCCGTTACAGGTGCAGCTACCGTAATCCTTGCCATGGGTGCAGGTAAAGCTGGTGCAAAAGGTATCGACGAATATCTGAAAAATAAATAAGCAGAAAGTCTGTTTATAAACAGATCCTCCGACTGTGTTTTCTGATGCAGCCGGAGGATTTTTTTTCTTGCAGATCAAAAAAGAACATTTGTTTGAAACTTTTGCCAAGTGAAGATTGTAAGTTTTACTCAGTTATGCTATAATGTGTTGGAAAAAATTTAAGAAAAGGAAATATCATTATGTCAGTGATACATGCGATTATATTGGGAATCATTCAGGGAATCACCGAATTTCTGCCGGTGAGCAGCTTCGGACATCTCTGTGGAGTGCAGGATCTTTTGGGCGGTACCAGAGGCTCCGGTGTGCTTTTTGAAGTGATGCTCCATCTGGGAACTATGATAGCTCTGATCCTTGTTTTTCTGAAGGACATCAAGAAGATCGGGATCGAGCTGATCGGAATGATACTGGATCTGATCGGAAATGCCAATATTTTTCTCTATAACCGTAGGACTGGGAAAGAGCTTACCTACGCAAAGATCATAAGCGGAACTTACCGGAAGCTTACTGCCCTGATCATGGTATCTACTATTCCTACAGTCCTGATCGGATATCAGTGCAAACGACTTGTTGTGCGAAGCGCATCCTCACACATGTTTTCCGGGATCGGAATCCTTCTTACAGGTGTGATCCTCCTTGTTGTGGACTACAGTAATGTCAATGGCAGCAAGGGAACAAAAGAAACCAGCTTCGGAGATGCTATGTGGATGGGTATCTGCCAGGGCCTTTCTGTGTTTCCGGGCCTTTCCAGGCTTGGACTTACCATGAGCGCAGGACTTTTCTGCGGCCTCGGACGGAAGTTTGCAGTGAAATATTCGCTGCTGATGAGTATTCCGGCTGTGGTGGGAGCTTTTTTTGTGGAGATGGGAGAGTTCACTTCTGTTCATATGACTGTTGGCCAGGGATTTACTTATGTTCTTGGAATGATCGTGGCCGGGATCACAGGCTATCTGGTGATCCGTTTTATGCTTAAGCTTTCGAATCAGGTCAGACTGCGTTATTTTGCATTTTATTCTTTTGCAGCCGGAATCCTTATTCTGGCAGCGAATTATATTTGATATCAACTGGGAGGAGTCTGACAATGGCAGCTTCAAAAACGACAAAAAAAAGAAAAAGAAAACCTGCAGCGAAGCAGCAGCCTGTCGGTAACCGCTTTCAGACAGAGATCTTGATCCTTGTGATGTTTGCGGCCTGCCTGATCCTGATGATCAGTGCATTTGGTATGGGAGGGATCGTAGGAAATGCCATCAGTGCCGTATGCTTTGGCATCATGGGACTTTGTGCATATATTTTCCCGATCCTGCTTTTTGCCGGAGTTACGTTCCTGATCGTGAACAATACCAACCGCCTTGCCTACAAAAAGGTACTGGCGGGCGTGGTATTTTTTGTGTTCCTCTGCGGCTTTCTTCAGCTGATCACAGAGGGCTATACGCCAAGTACCACGTTTTCGGATTATTATTCACTGAGTTCGGAATACCGTACCGGCGGTGGAGTATTCGGTGGTGCAGTATGTATTTCCACAGCATCCGCTTTTGGCGTTGTGGGCGGAACTGTGATCATCGTTCTGGTGCTTCTTGTGTCTCTCATCATCATAACACAGAGATCCTTCTTCGGATTTATGAATAAGATCTTGGACTTTTTTACAGATGCAGCAAGAGAGGGCAGAGAAGCTTATCTTGAGGGACAGCCGGACAGAGAAAAGCAGAAGGAGCTTCGCAGAAAGATCCGTGCGGAAAAAAGAGCGGAGAAGATCCGCCGGCTGGAAGAAGAGCTGGAGGAAGAAGAACTTGCCCTTACAGAGAAAGATCCGGAAAATATCTCAAAAAAACAAAAGAAAAAAACAAGAAGATCGCAGAAAGAAAGACAGGCTGCGGTGAAGGCGAACCGGGAAGGAGAATTTAATCTTCCTTCTTTCCTTGATGAACAAAAGGCTGTACTTCCGGCAGATACAGATCTGACAGAAGAGGATCCAGGGCTTGATGAGAAACCGGAGGAGCATGCTCAGCCGCTGGAATTCCAGATCCACCGTTCACAGTCCCAGCCGGCCCGGGAAGAGTCGGAGGAGCCGGATTTCGAAAGAGAAATGCAGGAAGCCGAAGAGGAGGATGCTTATTCCGGCTACGAGGATGTAGATATTCCCGAGATGCAGCAGATCCTGCCGGCAAAGACAGCTGCAGCAGCAAAAGCTTCCCGGGAAACAGGAAAGGCAGCCGCTCCCGCTGAGATAAAGGAGGATCCTCAGCCGGAAGCTGAACAGAAAGCATCCCATCAGCCCTCCAGAAACCCGAAGTCATCTCAGACAGAGATCGAGCATGGGATCAGAAATATCCAGCATGAGATCAGCCAGGGAGAAGCTCCGGAGAAGAAACCATATCAGTATCCGCCGCTGAAGCTTCTGAAGCGCGGAGATGGCAGATCTCAGGGAGATTCCGATGCACATCTGCGCAAAACAGCGCAGAAGCTTCAGGAAACCCTGCATAATTTCGGTGTTAATGTAACCATTACTAATGTGAGCTGCGGACCTACCGTTACCCGCTATGAGCTGCAGCCGGAAATGGGTGTGAAGGTCAGCAAGATCGTTGGTCTTTCCGATGATATCAAGCTGAATCTTGCTACACCGGATATCCGTATCGAAGCACCGATACCGGGAAAGGCAGCCGTGGGGATCGAGGTCCCGAACAAGGAGAACAGCGCGGTCATGCTGCGGGATCTTCTTCAGTCAGAGGAGTTTAAAAATGCAAAATCCAAGCTGTCCTTTGCAGCAGGTAAGGATATTGCCGGAAAACCGGTAGTGGCAGATATTGCCAAGATGCCGCATCTTCTTATCGCCGGAGCAACCGGCTCCGGAAAATCCGTCTGCATCAATACGCTGATCATCAGCATCCTTTATAAGGCTACACCGGATGAGGTGCGTCTGATCATGATCGATCCGAAGGTGGTGGAGCTCAGTGTATATAATGGGATCCCGCACCTGTTCATTCCGGTGGTCACAGATCCGAAGAAAGCGGCCGGTGCGCTGAATTGGGCTGTTTCCGAGATGACCAGCCGTTACAATGCCTTTGCGGAATATGGGGTACGTAATCTTGGAGAATATAACAAAAAGGTTGCCAATATGCGGGTTCCGGAGGGAGAAAAAGCACCTGAGAAGATGCCGCAGATCGTGATCATCGTGGACGAGCTTGCGGATCTTATGATGGTTGCGCCGGGAGAAGTTGAGGATGCGATCTGCCGGCTGGCCCAGCTGGCACGTGCAGCAGGTATCCATCTGATCATTGCTACCCAGAGACCATCGGTCAATGTCATCACAGGTCTGATCAAGGCCAATATGCCGTCCAGGATCGCATTTTCCGTATCTTCCGGTGTGGATTCCAGGACGATCCTGGATATGAACGGTGCCGAGAAGCTTCTTGGCAAGGGCGATATGCTGTTTTATCCTCAGGGGTATCAGAAGCCGGCCAGACTGCAGGGCGCTTTTGTTTCAGATGAGGAGGTCAGTGCAGTCGTAGAATATGTTTCTGACAAAAATCAGGGTGCTGTTTATGATACCTCCATCGAGAAGCAGGTCAATACAGCCGGTGTCCCGGGAGGAGCCGGCGGCGGTGACAGAGATGTCTATTTTACAGAAGCCGGTAAATTTATCATTGAGAAGGAAAAGGCCTCCATCGGTATGCTCCAGCGTATGTTCAAGATCGGATTTAACCGTGCGGCAAGGATCATGGATCAGCTTTGTGATGCAGGAGTGGTAGGTCCGGAGGAAGGAACCAAGCCAAGGAAGGTTTTGATGTCAGCAGAAGAATTTGAGAATTATCTGGAGGAGAACGGCGGATGAAAATAAGTATCCTGACAGTAGGGAAGATCAAGGAAAAATATCTGCGGGATGCCATTGCGGAGTATTCCAAGCGCCTCGGGCGTTACTGCAAGCTGGAGATCATAGAAGTGTCCGACGAAAAAACACCGGATAATGCCAGCGAAACAGTAGAAGATGCCATTCGGAACAAGGAAGGGGAGCGTCTTCTTAAATATATCCGGGATGATGCGTTTGTGATCACTCTGGAGATCGGAGGCGAACAGCTGACCTCTGAGAACTTCGCACGGAAGATCAACGAGCTGGGAATACGTGGGACTAGCCATATCCAGTTTGTGATCGGCGGCTCTATCGGTCTTGGAAAAGAAGTACTGAAGAGATCAGACTATGCTTTAAGCTTTTCGAAGATGACATTTCCTCATCAGCTGATGCGTGTGATCCTTCTGGAACAGATCTACCGCAGCTATCGTATCATCAGCGGAGAACCCTATCATAAATAATATCATACTACATATCCGCAAATATCTTGACAATTTTCGGATATGTAGTATGATAAAAAAAGAGTAGCACTCGAAGCTCAAGAGTGCTAATAATCACAGAAAGAAGGAAATGAATATGGCATTAAAACCAGTTGCAGACAGAGTTATCGTAAAATATTTTGAGACAGAAGACAAAACCGCATCCGGCATCGTACTTCCGGAAAGCTCCAAGGAGAAAACCCAGCAGGCAGAGGTTATCGCAGTAGGTGGCGGTAAGGTCGTAGACGGTAAAGAAGTACCGGTACAGGTAAAGCCGGGCGACCGTGTGATCTACGGAAAATACACAGGAACCGAGATCAAATATGAGGGTGAGAAATATCTGGTGATCAACGCAGATGATATCATTGCCATCGTAAAAGACTGATGAAGAATTTTTATCGTAATTTTCTGAAATTATGCTCCATGCTGGTGCTGCAGAATGTAGTGACCTTAAGTGTCAATCTTGCGGACAACATTATGCTTGGAGCCTTCAGCGAAACTGCATTATCCGGTGTGACCACCGTAAACCAGGTACAGTTCGTCTTTCAGCAGCTGCTTATGGCGCTGGGAGACGGACTTGTCATATTCGGAAGTCAGTACTGGGGAAAGAAAGAGACAGAGCCGGTAAGGAAGATCGGTGCCTGGGCCATGCGCACAGGCTTTTTTATTGCCCTTGTGCTGTTTATCCTGGCCAGTCTTTTTCCAACACAGCTGCTGGGGCTTTTTACAACAGACCAGGCGATTATTGAAGCCGGTCTTTCCTATCTGGCGATCATCCGGTTTACTTACTTTTTCTTTGCAGTGACGCAGATCCTGCTTGCTACACTGCGCTGTGTGGAAATTGCAGGGGTTGCCTTCGGGCTTTCGGTAATGACTTAAGTGTAGTAATGGTAGGAATGTCCTATCAGATGCCGACAAACGGTGGTATCATCCGGGGAAGCGGAAGCATCGCTTATTCCATGAAGGTGGACCTGATCAGTACCTGGGGGATCGTGATCCCTTTATCCATGTTTATGGCATTTGTGGTCAAGGCATCTCCGGCAGTGGTGGTATGCTGCCTGAATGCAGATCAGATCTTTAAATGCGTGCCTGCATTTTTGAAGTGCAATTACGGACACTGGATCAAAAATATGACGAATTAAGGAAATATATATAGATCAGAGGCAAGATACAGAAAATTTATCTTGACGCCTGTGTGATCTGTATGTAGAATAAATACAAGCTTTAACGAAATGCAGTAAAAAAATCTCTGAAGAGCCAGGGACAGCTTGACAAAGGTAATATGGTATAGTATTATCTTACCTATATCATATTAAACTGGTGGGAAAAGAGGAATACTCACTGAAACACAGGAGGAACAGGAAATGAGAAAAAAAGTACTGGCAGCGCTTCTGGCAGCTGCAGTGGCAGGAACAACTGTTATGTCAGGAATGACTGCTTTTGCAGCAGAAACAGAAGGAACCAAGGCGGAAGGCGGAAATATTACCATTGCAGAAACAGCAGATCCGCAGAACATCAATCCGCTTTATGTTGTGGATCAGACAAGCTTCGATATGATGCAGGCACTGTACAGCCCGTTTTTTGAGATCGTGAACGGAGAGATGTATTACGGAAACGGACTTTGCGAAAGTGTAACAGCCAATGATGATGCCAGCGAATTCACACTGAAGCTCAAAGACGGACTGAAATGGCATGACGGTCAGCCGATCACAGCCGATGATGTGGTATTCACCATGCAGGTGCTGGTAGATGAGAAGCAGAATGTTCCGTATTCTTCTTACGGATACGTTAATGACAAGGCAGTAGAGGCAGAGAAGGTTGATGACCTTACAGTCAAGATTTCCCTTGGATCATCTTCCGCAGGATTTCTTGGCGGACTGAGCCAGGTTTACTGTATTCCGAAGCATATTTATGACGGCGTGGAGAATATCGGAGAAAGTGATCTCAACAATGAACCGGTGGGAAGTGGTCCTTTTAAGTTCGAGGAATACAAATCCGGAGAGTATTATAAAGTAACAAAATTCGATGACTATTTTGATGATGTAAATCTGGATTCCATCACCTTCAAGATCGTAAAGGATTCCAGCTCCGCCAATGCGGCACTTGCAAGCGGAGATCTGGATGCACGTTTGATCAGCGCAGATGATTACGATACCGTCAGTGCTTACGATAACGTAAACATCAATACCTATAATTCCGGACGTGTCAACGCCATGTTCATGAATGAGCTGAACGAAGATCTTCAGGATGTAAAGGTACGTCAGGCGATCGCATACGCACTGAATAAAGAGGAGTTCTGTCAGTTTGCTTTCCTTTCCGAGGATTATGCAGAGCCTGCAGATTCTATTTTTACACCGGATACACTCTACTATACAAAACCGGACAATACCTACGACAATGATCCGGCTAAAGCACAGGAGCTCCTTTCCGAAGCAGGAAAGACAAGTCTTTCTCTGAACCTGATGTATATCTCCACAGATAAGACAATGGAGAGTGAGGCTCTGTATGTACAGTCTGCCCTTGCCAATGTAGGAATCACCATCAATCTTCTTCCTACAGATGAGTCTACCTTCAAGAATAAGACAAAGGATACGGAGTGCACAGATTATGATCTGGTATTGAGCTTCTACACTCTGGGAGAAGAGCCGAGCCTTTATGCAGACATGAGTTCTTCCGTCAGCCGTTCCAACTATTCTAGGATCAAGGATACAGATCTGGATGCATTGTGGGAAGAGGGCAACAGCACGGCAGATGAGACAAAACGTGGCGAGATTTATAAGGAGATCCAGAATACGATCAATGATAACATGTATATCTATCCGATCGCTTATTCCAATGGTTTCTATGCGGTAAGTAAAGATTTCGGAGGCTTTGATGAATGTCTGTTAAAAACTATTTATTATGATTATTCCAAGATCTACACATTGGAGAAATAAATAATTTTATAGCGGATGAATACCGGAAACAGAAAGAGGCTGACGCGTTTTTGCGCCAGCCGATTTCCTGTTTTCGGGGAAAATAAAGGAGGTACATTTTGAAGAAGATCGTAAACCGTCTGATACAGTGTATTCTGACACTGTTTATTGTCTCTGTTCTCTGCTTTGCACTGACAAAAGCAGCGCCCGGAGATCCTGTCCTGACTTATGTGGAACCAAATATGAGTGAAGAATATATCCAGAACCTGAGAGAAAGCCTGGGACTTACAAAGCCTGTCTATGAGCAGTACTTTCTGTGGCTGGGAAGGATCCTTCACGGGAATTTCGGAAATTCCCTGATGAATAACCGACCGGTCCTGACACAGATGCTGGAGAGGCTTCCCGCAACCGTGATCCTAATGGGAATCAGCATGCTGCTTGGTTTTCTCATTGCCATTGTACTGGGCCTGTATTCCGGAAAGAATAAAAATGGTGTTCTGGATAAGATCACCAGCATGTTCTGTTATGTAGGTATCTCCATTCCTACGTTCTGGTTCGGTATCATGCTGATCTATCTCTTCAGTGTGCATCTCCATATCCTGCCAAGTATCGGTATGCATTCAGACGGCAACCGTTCCTTAGGAGATTTGATCCTGCATATGGTCATGCCCTGCGCAGTTCTGACCTTTGCAAATGCGTCACAGTACATCCGGTATTTAAGAAGCAGTACCATTACGGAAATGTCCTCCGATTATGTTATGGTGCAGAAGGCTTATGGAATGAAAGAATCTGGAATCCTTTTCCGGCATGTACTGAAAAATGCCATGCTTCCTATGATCACAGTTCTCGGAATGAGCCTGCAGTCTCTGGTTTCCGGTGCCATTATCACCGAGCAGGTTTTTGCATGGCCGGGAATCGGTCAGCTGGCAGTGACCGCTGTTATGCAGTATGATTATCCCCTGATCATGGGAATCACCATGTTTACCGCGCTTCTCGTGGTGCTCGGAAATCTTCTGGCAGATATCCTGTATGCTGTCTTTGATCCGAGGATCCGCAAAGCAGGATGTTAGGAGGTAAAGGGACATGAGAGAAAATATCTGGAAAAATATCAAACTTGGTTTTAAGACAAATAAACTTGCAGTGGTAGGTGCAGCAGCGATCATCCTGCTGGCACTGATCTCCATTTTTGCCTTTTTGTATCCGGTAGATCCCAATGCCATCAGCGCCACAGAGCGACTGAATGCTCCATCCATGGCACACCTTTTCGGTACGGATGATATGGGACGGGATTATCTGGCTCGCTGTATTTACGGAGGAAGAGCATCCCTTCTGGTGGGCTTCCTTTCCATGGTGCTTTCTACAGCCCTTGGTGTGATCATCGGTTCCATCAGCGGTTTTGTGGGAGGAACGGTGGATGCGGTGCTGATGCGTCTGGTGGATGCACTGATGAGCCTTCCGACATTCCTGATCATGATCGTTATGAATGCCTTTCTGAAACCGGGACTTCAGAACATTGTCCTGATCATCGGCTTTCTGACCTGGATGAACATTGCCAGGATCGTCCGTGGCGAGACCATTTCCCTGAACGAGAGAGAGTATGTTATCTATGCAAAGATCTCCGGACAGAAGAAATTCTCCACCATTGTACATCATATCCTGCCTAACATCATGCCTACCATTATCGTGGCTGCAACCATGAACATTGCCAATGCCATCCTAATGGAATCTGCACTGAGCTTTTTCGGCCTGGGTATCCAGCCGCCTACGGCTTCCTGGGGAAGTATGCTGAGCAATGCACAGCGCTATATCCAGCAGGCACCGTATCTGGCTATTTTCCCCGGAATCCTGATCCTGATCACGGTCGTCAGCTTCAATTATCTGGGAGAAGTATTAAGAAAAGTATTCGAGCCCAAGTAAGGAGGACATTTACATATGGAAAAATTACTGGAAGTAAAAGATCTGAAGGTGTCTTTCTTTACAGACCTTGGAGAGACACAGGCAGTAAAAGGTGCAGGCTTTGCCATCGGTGAGGGGGATTTTTTCGGGATCGTAGGAGAGTCCGGAAGCGGAAAAAGCGTGACCACCAAATCCATTCTCCGGCTCGGACCATCCAACTGTAAGATCATGGGTGGTGAGATCCTGTTCCGGGGAGAAGATATCCTGAAGAAAAATGAAGCAGAGCTCCGTGAGATCCGCGGTGGTGAGATCGCCATGATCTTTCAGGATTCTCTTTCCGCACTGAATCCGGTTTACACTGTTGGCAATAAGATGGTAGAGCTGATTCGGCGCCATACCAATATGAACAAAAAAGAAGCAAAGGCCCGGGTGCTGGAGCTTCTCACAGCCGTTGGCATCACAGACCCGGAAAAGGCTATGAACAGCTATCCCCACGAGCTTTCCGGCGGTATGCGCCAGCGTGTGATGATCGCCATGGCCATGAGCAGTGATCCGAAGGTCCTGATCGCAGATGAGCCCACCACAGCCCTGGATGTTACGATCCAGGCGCAGATCCTTCATCTGCTTCTGGAACTTCAGAAAAAAAACAATATGAGCATCATCCTGATCACCCATGATCTGGGCGTTGTAGCGCAGACCTGTAAACGGGTAGCTGTCATGTGTGGTGGCTACGTGGTGGAAGAGGGAACGGTAGAAGAGATCTTTCTTCATCCGGGACATCCCTATACACAGGCACTGATCGCAAGCATGCCGCGGGTGGGAGGTACCTTTGAACAGTTTCTGGAGAGAGATCTTTCGGACGGAAACGGTGATCTGTGTCCCTTCCTGAATCGCTGTAAATATGCGGACAAAACCTGTGAAGCCTGTCTTCCGAAATATTATGAGGCTTCAGAGGGACACAGGATATTCTGTCACAAAAGGGAGGAGAAGAGATGAGCAAGCCCTTAATTGAAGTAAAAGATCTGAAAGTATATTTTAAACAGAAATCTCAGACGCTTCTGTCCTTTAAGCCGGGCATACTGAAGGCTGTGGATCAGGTAAGCTTTTCGATTGAAAAGGGGAAAACCTTCGGTCTGGTAGGAGAATCCGGAAGCGGAAAATCTACCATCGGAAAGGCAATCCTACGTTATCATAAACCCACAGGCGGTGAGATTTTTTATGAAGGAACAGAGATCGGAGCCATGGGGGAAAAAGAACTGCTTCCATACCGCAAAAAAATGCAGTCCGTTTTTCAGGATCCCTATTCCTCTCTGGACCCAAGCCATACAGTGCAGGATATCATCTGTGAGCCTATGGCAATCCATAAAATGTACACGCAGAAAGAACGTAAGGAGCGTGCAAAAGAACTGATCCGCGTGGTTGGCCTCAAAGAGCAGGATCTTCTGAAGTATCCTCATGAGTTTTCCGGCGGACAGCGTCAGAGGATTTCCATTGCAAGAGCACTTTCCGTACAGCCGGAATTTGTAGTCTGCGATGAGCCCATTTCTGCACTGGATGTTTCTCTGCAGGCCCAGATCGTCCAGATGCTTCAGGATCTTCAGGAAAAATACGGGCTGACCTATCTGTTCATCAGCCATCAGCTGCAGGTGGTCCAGAAGATCTGTGATGAGATCGGGGTGCTTTATCTTGGAAATCTCATGGAGATCGCAGATGCAGATAAGCTCTATTCCAATCCGCTGCATCCTTATACAAAAATGCTGATCTCCTCGATTCCGGTTCCGGACCCGAGAGTCAAAACTCTGGATCAGATCGTTACGGATACTGGAGTACAGTCCAGATCTATCGGGGGCTGTCGCTTCCATAACCGCTGTCCGTGGTGTGAGGAACGCTGCAGACAGGAAACCCCGGCACTTCGTCAGGTGGAGCCGGGACATATGGTAGCATGTCATAAATATAAGGAAAAGAAATAATCATAAAATACGGGAAGGTAAATAAAAAAGTGGACAAAAATATATATAAAAACTATCTGGCGATCCTCCGTGAGGAGATGATCCCGGCTATGGGATGCACAGAACCGATCGCTCTGGCCTATGGTGCGGCAAGAGCAAGAGAGATCCTTGGGAAAGAGCCGGAGCGTATCGTAGCAAAATGTTCCGGAAATATCATCAAAAATGTGCGTTGTGTGATCATTCCCAATTCAGGAGGCTTAAAGGGGATTCCTGCAGGTGTGATCCTTGGGGCGGTGGCAGGAGATGCCTCACTGAATATGGAAGTTCTTTCCAAAGTCGATGAAAAGGGCAGGGCACGCTGCCGGGAACTTCTGGAGGCAGATATCTGTAAGGTGGAGCTTCTGGACACGCCGGTAGTTCTTCACATTATCATCGAAATGTATGCCGGTGAAGATACCGTCAGCCTGGAGATCAAATACGATCATATTAACGTGACCAGGATCAGCAAAAACGGAGAGATCCTCCTTGATGCAGATAAAGCAGTGGAAGAAAAGGAAGAGACGGACCGCGGCCTGTTAAATCTGGAGGATATTCGGGAATTTGCAGATACCGTAGAGCTTTCCGATGTAAAGGAGCTTCTGGATGCGCAGATCAGAAGCAATATGGCCATTGCTCATGAGGGAATGACCGGAAAATACGGCCTGGGTATCGGGCGCGTGATCCGTGAAAATTATTCTCACGATATGCTCACCAGAATGAGAAGTCTTACTGCAGCGGCTTCTGAGGCACGTATGGGTGGCTGTGATATGCCGGTTGTCATCAATTCCGGAAGCGGAAATCAGGGAATTGCATGCTCTGTTCCGCTGATCGTCTATGCAAGAGAGATGGAGCTGCCGGATTACAGCCTCTACAGGGCTCTGGTGTTTTCCAATCTCCTCACAGTTTATCAGAAGCAATATATAGGGAAGCTGTCTGCCTTCTGCGGTGCGGTATCGGCCTCCTGTGCAGCCGGAGCTGCCATTACCTATATGGTAGGCGGAGATATTTCCCTGATCAAAAAAACGATCGAGAATACCCTCGCCAATATTCCGGGAATCATCTGTGATGGGGCCAAGATCTCCTGTGCTGCCAAGATCGCAGCCTGTCTTGACGCAGCCTTTCTGGCGCATCATCTTGCCATGAACGGGCAGTCTTATGCACCTTATACAGGTATTCTCCAGGAAGAAACCGCAGAGACCATCAGCTGTGTGGGACAGATCGGAAAAGACGGTATGAAGGAAACAGACAGAGAGATCCTCAAGATCATGCTGGAGCATTGATCCGCATCGGAGACGGCACAGATTAAACAGAAAAGGTTGGATTTATGGACAACGAATTAAGAATTGCAATACTGATCGATGCAGATAATGTATCAGACAAATACATCAAGATCATCGTGGATGAAGTGGCAAACATCGGCATAGCCACCTACAAACGGATCTATGGAGACTGGACCAGTGCACGGCTTTCCTCCTGGAAAAAGGTTCTTCTAGAGGATTCCATCATCCCTATCCAGCAGTACAGCTATACCACCGGAAAAAACGCCACCGATTCAGCGATGATCATTGATGCCATGGATATTCTGTATTCCGGAAATGTGGATGGATATTGTATTGTTTCTTCGGACAGCGATTTCACCCGTCTGGCAGCAAGGCTCCGGGAATCCGGAATGCTGGTCCTGGGTATGGGGGAGGAGAAGACGCCGAAGCCGTTTATTTCCGCATGCAACCAGTTTAAATATCTGGATCTTCTCTACCGCAACCAGCAGGAGGAAGAGAAGAAGGAAGATCTGGCTACTGCAGCAGAAGCTAAAAAATCCGGAAACAGCAGCAAACAGAGCAGCTCCGGCTCCAGGAAGAACAAAGATCTCAAGCGGGTGCGCAAGGCCATTAATGCCATCATCGAGAAATTTTCTGACGAAGAGGGATGGCTTTCCTCCGGACAGCTGGGCGATCAGCTTGGGAAACGACTTCCGGATTTTGATGTGCGTAATTACGGATATTCCAAGCTGACCCCCTTTATCAAATCTCTGGGAAATTATGAGACAGGCAGGATCCCCACAGGAAGCGGAGGGAGAAAGCAGATCTATTTCCGGATGAAGGAGGATAAACAATGAAGAATTATCTGGCACCTATGGAGGGCGTAACCAACTGGGTTTACCGGAATGCATATCATGACTGTTTTTATCCCATGGATAAATACTTTACTCCCTTCATCACTGCCAAGCCCAATAAACGTCTCAGCAGCAAGGAGATCAAAGAGGTATCACCGGAAACCAACGGAGATCTTCCGGTGATCCCCCAGATCCTGACCAACAATGCGGAGGATTTTGTGAAAACAGCCCATATCTTCCGGGATGAATATGGACACAGGGAAGTAAATCTCAATCTGGGATGCCCCTCGGGAACTGTCACAGCCAAGGGAAAGGGTGCCGGTTTCCTGGGCGAGCCGGATAAGCTGGAACGTTTTCTGGATGAGATCTTCGAAAAGACCGGGATGGAGATCTCCATAAAAACGAGAGTGGGAACGGATTATGAGGAAGACTGGGAACGGCTTCTTGAGATCTATGGCAGATATCCGCTGAAGGAGCTGATCATCCATCCACGCCTTCTGAAGGATCATTATAAGGGGGTTCCCAGATATGAACTGTATGAGGAGGCAAGGGAAAAGCTGAAGGTTCCCCTGGGATATAACGGGGATATTTTTTCAGTGGAGGCTTATCAGGAAATCCGGGAGAAATTTCCGGATGCAGACAGCGTCATGTACGGAAGAGGCCTGATCGCAAGGCCCTATCTTCTGGATGCCATTATGCAAAAAGAAGACGGAGAGGATCACCGGGAAGAATACCGGAAAAAGCTGCGGCAGTTCCATGACCGTCTTTACCGGGATTATCAGGGATATCTTTCAGGAGAACGAAATGTACTTTTTCGCATGAAGGAATTGTGGAGTTATATGGCACCAGGCTTTACCAATTATGCCAGATATCTGAAAAAGATCAAAAAATCCCAGCATTTTGGTGACTATGAGGCAGCAGTTATGAGCCTTTTTGGAGAACAGGAGATCTTAAAGGTATGAACAGTATAAAAGAAAAATTTGATGAGTTTATTTCCCAGTATCCCATTTTTGAGTATCGTGTGCTGGATACCGGGGATATTAAAGTACAGTCACGTGTGCGTACGATCTGTAAACAGGAATGTGAACGTTATGGGAGCACATGGGCCTGTCCTCCGGCAGTGGGAGAGCTGTCAGAATGCGAAAAGAAGATCCGGAGCTATCCGAAAGCAGTTTTCTTTTCTAGCGTTGCAGAGGTATCGGATATCATGAACATGAAGGAGATGCTTTCCACAAGAATGGAACACGAAGCGCTTACAGAGAAGGTACGTGATTTTCTGGAGGGAGAGGGCTATGAGACCTTTACGCTTTCCACGGAATCCTGTGACTTCTGTGAACGCTGTGCCTATCTGGACGGAAAACCATGCCGTTTTCCGGAGCATATGCATCCATGTCTGGAAAGCTATGGCGTGGTAGTCAGTGAGATCGTAGAAAAGGAAGCTATGGAATACAATCTGGGTGGAAATACCATTCTCTGGTTTTCCATGGTGCTGATCCGCAGATAAAAGACAAAAAGCAGATACAGCGAAAGATACATAAGAAGAAATCCTCCGGCATAGATTAATGATAAAAGCCGGAGGATTTTTTTAATGAGAAAAATGTCAGCTTTTCTGGAGCTTCCCGGGGAACCGGCATTTCGGGAGGTGCAGGTGATACTTACGGGAAAACGCCGGGCAGTGATCGAAAATTACCGGAATATCCAGAGCTATACAAGGGAGGAGATCCTGATACTGACACCTTCCGGCAGACTTGTGATCCGTGGGAAAAACCTTGTGATCCCCTGCTACACAACCCTTGAACTATGTATCCGCGGGCAGATCGAAAGCATTACGCTGGAGGAGGGAAATAAGTAATGATCCCAGGTTTTGTGCGGGTTTCTGTTAAGGGGCAGCAGTGCCAGCGGTTTGTGAATCTGTGCAGAGGCAGGGAAATGGATCTGAAAAGGATCATCCGTACCGGCGAGACGGAGCTTCAGCTCACCATGAAAGTGGCGGATTTTCTGCAGATCTCGCCACTGCGGAGAAAAACAGGGGTACATATCCACATCCTGAAAAAAAAAGGGCCTTTGTTTTTTCTGCTTTTCTGTAAAAGAAGAAAAATGATCCCCGCAGGGTTTCTGGCAGTTTGCTGCCTCCTTTTTTTTCTGTCAGGCAGAGTATGGAACGTTGAGATCCGGGGAAATATTTTAAATCCCACACCCCAGCTGATGAGCTTTCTGAAAGAGCAGGGGGTCTGTTTCGGAGTATCCAGAAAAAAGATCAGCTGCAGTGCACTTGCAGCTTCCCTGCGAAGAGAATTTCCGGAGATCACCTGGGTGTCTGCCGGATTTTCGGGAACGGGCCTGCGTTTTGAGATCCGGGAGGGAACTGCCGGAGAAAAAGCAGAGCCGGAAGAAAAATCCTGCAGTATGTTTTCAACTCTGGACGGTGTGATCGATTCCATGGTCACACGGCAGGGAACTCCTCTTGTCAGGGCCGGGGAAGAAATAAAAAAAGGCCAGGAACTGGTTTCCGGGATCGTGGACATCACCGATGACAGCCAGGAGGTCATCCGCTATGCATATGTTCAGGCAGATGCGGATATTTACATCCGACATACCATTGCCTATTACGATACCTTTCCGTTGGACATAGAGAAAAAGGTATGGTCCGGTAAAAAGAAAACAAGGCTTTTTTTTCAGCTGGGAAACTGGTTTCTGGACTTTTCCTCTCCTCTGAAACAAAGTGAGGAACGCCTCGTCAGCCGGGAACCTCTTTTCAGTATCGGGATTTTTCGTTCTCCTGTTACCCTGGGGATCGCTGCGATCGGGAAGTACGAAGTACAGAAAAAGCAGCTGACAGAGGATGCCGCAAAAAAACAGGCCATACAAAGGCTTTATGCCTATGAAGAAAAATTAATAGAAAAAGGGGTTCAAATATCTGAAAATAATGTTAAAATAGAAATAAATCACCAGGACTGCGTCAGCAGAGGCACTCTTACCGTCATTGAACGGACCGGAAGAGAAGCCCCCACAGAAAAAAAGACGCAGTCAAAAGAAAGGACACCAGAGGATGGCTAGCAGCATTATCGAATTATATGTGGATGTGCCGGCAGACCGCCAGGCGAATATTTTCGGACAGTTTGACGAGCATCTGAAGCTGATCGAACGTACTCTGAACGTAACCATGATCTTCCGTGACGGTTCTCTTAAGATCCTGGGAAGCCAGGAGGGAGCCACACAGGCCAGGGCGATCGTGGAGGAACTGAACACACTTGCGGGCAGAGGCAATACCATCACACAGCAGAATGTGAATTACGCACTTTCCCTTGCCATGGAGAAGATCGGCTCCGTGATGGAGGAGATCGACAAGGATTTTATCTGTAATACCATACAGGGCAGACCCATCAAGCCCAAGACTCTCGGACAGAAGGACTATGTGGAACAGATCCGTAAGAAGATGATCGTGTTCGGCGTGGGACCTGCCGGAACCGGCAAAACCTATCTTGCCATGGCTATGGCAGTAACTGCTTTTCGCAATGAGGAGGTTTCCAGGATCATTCTTACCAGACCGGCCATTGAGGCAGGCGAGAAGCTGGGATTCCTTCCTGGCGATCTCCAGAGCAAGGTCGATCCCTATCTGCGTCCTCTTTATGATGCATTGTATCAGATCATGGGCGCAGACAGCTTTGCCAAAAACATGGAGAAGGGGCTCATCGAGGTTGCCCCTCTTGCCTATATGAGAGGACGTACACTGGATAATGCCTTCATCATCCTGGATGAGGCGCAGAATACCACACCTGCCCAGATGAAGATGTTCCTGACCAGGATCGGCTTCGGTTCCAAGGTGATCATCACAGGAGATGCATCCCAGAAGGACCTTCCCAGGGATGCCACGTCTGGTCTGGATGTAGCGATGAAGGTGCTGAAGAAGATCGATGACATCGGATTCTGTCAGCTGACCAGCAAGGATGTTGTACGTCATCCACTTGTACAGCAGATCGTACAGGCCTATGACGATTATGAAAAAAAACAGAAGCCTGCCAAATCCAGGAAGGATGACAGGTATGCTGTAAAAAATAAGGAGTACAGAAGATGACCATAAATATCGAATATGAGACAGATCAGGAGCTGGGCATTGACTATGCTGCCCTTGCATCCCAGGTTGCGGACAAGGTTCTTGAAATGGAAAAATGTCCCTATGACGGACAGGTCAATCTTGTCCTGACAGACAACGAGGAGATCAAGAGGGTAAATACGGAATTCCGGAATATCCAGGCTCCTACGGATGTGCTGTCATTTCCTATGATCCCCTTTGAGACACCGGCGGATTATTCCGTTGTGGAAGAGGATGAGTCCTATTTTGATCTGGACAGTGATGAACTCCTTCTTGGAGATATCATGATCTCCGTGCCTAAGGTTTTTGCCCAGGCAGAGGAATACGGACATAGTGTGACAAGGGAATTCTGTTTCCTGGTGGCACACAGTATGCTGCATCTTCTGGGCTATGATCATATGACAGAGGATGAGGCAAAGGTCATGGAAGCCAAGCAGGCAGCGGCACTGAAGGCGCTGGGGATCAACCGCTAGCTCCGGAATGACTGCGGGCTGTCCCACGGAAAAGCTAAGCGGAAAACTCTTCCGCTTTAAGAAAAGGAGGTAATATATGAGAATGAAAAAGACAGGTATCCTGGCAGGTATCACAGCTGCATGCATCTGCATTGCCCAGACTGTTCCCGCTTTTGGAGCAGGGCAGGATCTGGTAGGCTTTGTCCCCAATGAGGAAAAGCAGGAAGAAACCCAGGTAAAGAGCTATCTTACCGGCGAAAATGTTCCGGAGAGCATTGGACGGAGAAGACCGGTTGCCGTGATGATGGGCAACAACAGTGTCGGAGCTCCCCAGAGTGGTATCGGACATGCCGGTGTTGTTTACGAAGCGCCGGTGGAAGGTAATATTACCCGTCTTATGGGTATTCTCGAAGATTACGATGAGTTGGAACGAATCGGTTCCGTTCGCAGCTGCCGTGACTATTATCTCTTTTATGCCAACGAATTTAATGCGATCTATGCCCACTACGGACAGGCTGCCTATGCACTGCCTTATCTGGAGCAGCATGTGATCGATAACCTCAACGGGATCCAGATCGGCAAGCTGGCTTTTTTCCGCACAACAGACAGGAAGGCACCTCACAATGCCTACACAGATGCCAGTCACCTTCAGGCAGGCATAGATGCCATGGGATACAGCCAGGAATATAAAGAAGAATATACCGGACATTATCTTTTTGCAGAAGATGGTACAGAGACTGTACCGGATGGGATCACAGCCAGCCTTGTGAAGCTGGATAATTTTACTGACAATCATCCGTGGTATGAATACGATGAAGAGACAAAGGAATATAAGAGATTCCAGTTTGGCAAGGAACATGTGGATCAGTTGGATAATGAACCGCTTACCTGCGACAATATCATCCTTCAGTATTCATCCTGCCCGGCCTACGATGGAAACGGCTATCTGAATATTGATGCCATTTCCGGCGGAGAGGGCAAGTTTATTACCAGAGGCAGAGCCATCGATATCCGCTGGGAGAAGGATTCTCCCTGGGGGATCACGCATTATTACGACGGAAATGAACAGGAGATCCGCCTGAATCCGGGTACTACCTGGGTGGAGATCGTACAGAATGACAGGATCGATTCCGTTACTTATCAGTAAGACTAATATACAGGTATCAGGAGAAACAAAAAACATGAACGCAAATTACAGGGAACGACTGAAAGACAAGAAACGCATCGTTATCAAGATCGGATCATCATCACTGATCCACGCAGAAACAGGAAGACTGGATTTCCGTAAGCTGGAGATCCTGGCCAGAGAACTCAGCGACCTTCATAACCAGGGGAAAGACGTAGTGCTGGTATCCTCCGGAGCCATTGCGGTAGGTGCAGCTGCACTGGGTATGAAGGGAAAGCCGGCAGAGCTTGAGAAAAAGCAGGCCTGTGCAGCTGTGGGACAGGCCAGGCTGATGACCATTTATCAGAAGCTTTTCGGGGAATACAATCAGATGGTGGCACAGATCCTGATGACCAAGAATACCATGGTCAACAATACCAACCGCAGGAATGCCCAGAATACTTTCCAGCAGCTTCTGGCAGAAAAGGTGATCCCCATTGTAAATGAGAACGACTCGGTATCCTCCTACGAATTCCAGAACCTGGTAAAATTCGGAGACAACGATACCCTTTCCTCTGTGGTTGCTGCACTGATCGATGCGGATCTTCTGATCCTCATGTCCGATATTGATGGTCTTTTTACAGACGATCCCAATTCCAATCCGGATGCACAGTTTATCGACATTGTAGAAAATATGGATGACAATATGCGTAAGCTTGGCAAATCCTCCACAGGAAGCAATGTCGGTACCGGCGGAATGGCGACCAAGCTTACCGCTGCGATCATCGCCACTGCGGCAGGGGCCGACATGGTCATTGCCAACGGAAACGACTTCCACAACATCCACAGGATCGTGGAAGGCAGGAGCTGTGGAACATTATTTGTAGGAAACAAGAAGGAAGAATTCTTCCTCATTGATTATATCGAAAAACTGCTTTAAGGAGAATAACATTATGATGGACAATATCAAGATCGACAGGATCAACGCACTGGCACATAAACAGAAAAGTGTAGGTCTTACCGAGGAAGAAAAGGTGGAACAGGCGAAGCTTCGGAGAGAATATCTGGATGCAGTGAAAGGAAATCTCCGTGCGCATCTGAATAATATCGATATCAAAGAAAAGGATGGCAGCATCACCAATCTTGGAGAAAAATATGGAAGAAAAAAAGGAAATTAGAAAAAAGATCTTCAAAGTCAGAAAAGAACATACCAATGCCTGGATCCGGGAAAACAGTCTCCGGATCACAGAGGCCCTGACACAGCTTCCGGAATACCGGAATGCAGAACGGATCATGGCATACGCAGATTATAACCATGAAGTGATCACACGCTACATCATCGAGCAGGCCTGGAAAGACGGCAAGGAAGTGGCAGTGCCAAAGGTTTTCGGAAAGGATATGGTATTTTACAGACTGACCGATTTCAGTCAGCTGGAATCCGGCTACTTCGGGATCCCTGAGCCAAAGGAAGACGGAGAAACGGTTTCCTGGGAAGAAGCCATGATGGTCATGCCAGGGGTGGCTTTTGACATAAATTGCAACCGGGTAGGCTATGGCGGCGGTTTTTATGACCGTTTTCTGGAAAAACATCCGGAGGTCTGCCGCGTTGCAGTAGGATTTTCCTTCCAGATCCTTCCGGAGGTTCCCACAGAGCCTACGGATATCCGTCCGCAGGTCATTGTGACGGAAGAGAATATATACCGCGATGCACAGTAAGATATTGCTGTAAAGACAGAAAGAAAGGCAGGAATATTTGGAAATGAATGAAATGCTTGAAAAACTGGGACAGAATGCGAAAGATGCGGAGACAGTCCTTCGAAATCTTTCCACAAATGACAAAAATAAAACCCTGGAAGCTGTGGCAAAGGCTCTTGTCGCTCATACCGATGAGATCCTGAAGGCCAATGCCCTGGATGTGGAAAACGGCAAAAAGAATCAGATGCCGGAAGGACTGATCGACCGTTTGATGCTGACACCGGAGCGGATCGAAGGAATGGCAGACGGACTTCGTCAGCTTACCGGTCTTGAAGATCCCATCGGGGAAGTTACCGGTATGAAAAAACGTCCCAACGGACTTCTGATCGGACAGAAACGTGTTCCATTAGGTGTGATCGGCATCATTTACGAAGCGCGTCCCAATGTTACCTCAGATGCATTCGGTCTCTGCTTCAAAACCGGAAATGTCGTGATTCTGAAGGGTGGAAGCGACGCAATCCATTCCAATACTGCCATTGTCAACTGTATCCGTGAGGCATTGAAGGCCTGCGGCATTACCGAGGATGCTATCCAGCTGATCCAGGATACCTCCAGAGAAACGGCTGCGGAATTTATGAAGCTGAACCGGTATGTGGATGTACTGATCCCACGTGGCGGAAGAGGACTGATCAAAGCAGTGGTAAACCAGAGTACGATCCCTGTCATCGAGACCGGAACCGGAAACTGCCATATCTATGTGGACGAGACTGCAGATCTTCAGATGGCAGCGGATATTGTGATCAATGCAAAGACCCAGCGTGTGGGTGTATGCAATGCATGCGAGTCCCTTCTTGTAAACCGTAAGGTGAAGGATGATTTTCTGCCGGTACTGGCCGGACGCCTTAAGGAGAAGCATGTGGAGGTCCGTGCAGATGAAGCGGCAAAGGCTCTGATGCCGGGAGCAGTTCCTGCAACAGAAGAGGACTGGGGAACAGAATATCTTGACTATATCCTTTCTGTAAAGGTAGTGGATTCCGTGGAGGAAGCCATTGCACATATCAATAAATATAATACAAAGCATTCGGAGGCTATCATTACCAATGATTATACCCATGCCCAGAAATTCCTGGATGAGGTAGATGCAGCAGCAGTTTATGTGAACGCTTCTACCAGATTCACCGATGGAAACGAATTTGGATTCGGTGCGGAGATCGGGATCAGCACCCAGAAGCTCCATGCCAGAGGCCCAATGGGACTCCTTGCACTGACCACCACCAAGTATATCATTTATGGTAATGGACAGGTACGTCCGTAAAACAGATAAAGTAAAGCGGATTCTTTGGTCCGCTTTACTTTTTTGAAGCGTTGTGCTATACTTTTTTGTAATTGGATTTAAACAGACTAACTCATAACAGGAGGACTTATAAATGAAAAAAAAGCAGCTTTTTGCAGTCCTGCTTGCAGGTTCCATGACTGTTGGAATGGCACCTGCCGCAGCGTTTGCCGCTGAAGATACCGGAGCGGTAACAGAGGCAGAAGCACCGACTGCAGACGAAAATACAGAAACACCAGATGACGGAGCAGCTGTGGATGACCAGTCCCAGAGTGAAGCCGACGCCCAGGCAGCGGCTCAGGCTCAGGCAGAGGCCGAAGCCCAGGCCGAAGCCCAGGCCCAGGCGGAAGCAGAGGCACAGGCAGCAGCCCAGGCTCAGGCGGAAGCAGAAGCCCAGGCAGCAGCTCAGGCTCAGGCGGAAGAGGCGCAGCAGGAGCAGACGGAAACTGTAACAGGAACAACAGTAACCGATGAAGCTGGATTAGCAGCAGCTATTGCGGCAGCTCCTGTCATTGACATTAATAATGTTAATAAAGACAATCTTACGACGATCGTTATCAGTGGAACAGTTCAGATTACGACACCAGTAACGATTCCGAAAGATAGAGGTATTTTGATCGTTGGAAAAGATGATACATCCATGATACAGCGTGCAGCTAGCTTTACTGGTAATCTGTTTGACGTAAGCGGTGCACTTTATATGCTTGATAATAGCGATAGCACACTTGTTGTTGATGGTGGCTCTGTTAATGGTGTACCGGCAGCAGGATCTTTGATCCATGTAGCCAATGGCGCAAAATTCTCAATGTCAACAGGTCTCACGCTAACTAATAATAAGGTCGTAGCAGATGCAACAGCAGCAGATACAACAGCGGCAGCTATTTTTAATGAAGGTGGAATCGTTCATATTTCAGGCGGTACGATTGAGAATAACAGTTCAGATAGAGGTGCTGTCTATAGTACAGGAAAAGTTTTTATTGAGAAAATTGATAAGATGGCAGAACCGATTATCTCCAAAAACACAAAAGCGGATGGAACAACACCTGCCAATATCATTCTTGCTGGAGAAGGCCAGCTTGCTGTAAACGGTGCTATAACAAATCCTCAGATTGGATTTTCTGTAGAAAATGCTGAAGAGAGGCTGCGGAATTCATCTGCGGTAATTGTAAAGGGTGATGATTGTTCTGATAGCGATTATCTACAGGCACTCAGTGTACTGGCTGGAAAATATGAGGATGTTAATTATAAAGTTAATCCAGAGAATGGTCAGCTTGTTTCCAACAAACCAGTCGTTACCGTTACTGCTAAGAGCGAAAAAGTAAATACGGTTACTGCAAGTATTAAATCTGACAAAGCCGGTACATATTACTATAAATGTGTAGCAAAAAATACCAAAGCTCCGACCATTGGTGAAGCTACCAAAGGTGAAAAAGTTGAAGCCGAAAAAGCAGTTTCGCTGAATCTTACTGATGTTAAAGACACGTCCATTGATCTTTATGTATGGGTAATAGCAGATGACGGATCTGTCGGTGAAGCTGAAAAACAGACGATTGATGTAACACAGCCACAGAAGCCAGACGATCCGAAACCGGCAGCACCAAAGGTTACAAAAATCAGCGCAGAAAGTAAAACTGCAACAACTGCAGAAGTAGTTCTTCAGTCCGATAAGAGCGGTACATGCTATTATAAATGGGTGGCAAAAGGAGCTAAAAAACCTTCCATTAGCACAACTAAAGACAGCAAGGTTGCGATCACTGCAAAAAAAGATTGTAAGATTAATCTGAAAAATCTGAAAGGTGATGCGATTGATCTCTATGTACAGGTAGTAGCGGAAGATGGATCAGAGTCAGCAGTAACAAAGATTGCAACTGTTACTTTGAAAGAAACAGCGAAAACACCTGCGAAGATTTCCAACGTAAGCTACAAATGGAAAGGTCATACATCTGCTACTGTAACTATGCGTTCTGATAAAGCTGGTGTGTACTATTATAAATGGGTAAATCGTGGTTCCAAAGCTCCGACAGTTGATAAAATGAGCAAAGGAACAAAGGTTTCCGCAAATAAGGATTTCACGATCAGTTTGAAAGATTTGGATGCAAACAATGCGATTGATGTTTATGTGAGTATCAAAGGAACTGACGGAACTGTAAGTACACCAAAGAAGATTACATTGGATGAAGCTAAGCGTCCGGCAAATGTCAGATGGGTTGGCTTTTCATGGATCAACCATACATCTGCGAATGTTACCCTTATTTCGAATAAGAGCGGTACCTGTTATTATAAATGGGTTTCTCGTAACAGTGATGGCACATCTGCCACTCCGAAAGATCTTACATCTACCGGAAAACAGATAACATTTACTGCTGATAAGAAATTTAATATCGGTCTTGAGGATTTAGATTCTGACAACCCAATTGATCTTTATATCCAGATCAAAGATAAAAATGGTGTTTTGACGAATCCATTGAAAATAGCATTTAAAGAAGATTCCAGACCGAAAGTTGCAGATCCAACTCCGACTGACACACCGGATGCATACATCCCAAATGTAAAAGAGAGCGTAGTACAGGGTCTGGATGAGGCAATTCAGTTCTATCCGAATCAGTTCTATCCATTTACTGTGATCGGTGCAGGAACAACCAATCAGGATCCAAATGAGGGTGATGTGAAGTGGGTTCCGGTTTACTGGAGTACAGCTGCAAACCCAACCCAGAGCCAGATTCATACAGCATGGAAGATTGGTTCCGGCAAGGGAATCAACAAAGACGCTACATACAACCTGTACGTATTCTTCCAGAAATACATCTACACTGGTGGTCAGTGGCAGGAGACAGACACCATTGAATCCGCAGTATATCAGTTTAGATCTGCAAAACTGACACCTACCGGAACTCCGGGAGCAGACGGTACATACGGTACCGGCGGCCAGACAGGTTCTGATCCGGATGCAACCATAACAGGAGAGGCATCTGCAACATCCTCCAACGGAGGCAACGGAACCAGATCTAAGAATGCAGTATCAACAGCCGATAACTCACCGATCGGAACCATGTCCGCACTGGCAGTGGCATCCCTTCTTGCAGGTGGATATGTGATCGTGAGAAGAAGAAAAAAGGACATCTAAACGCACAATAGCCAAAATAGCATAACAAATAAAAAAATCACCGGTTTTCCGAAAGAACAGGAAAGCCGGTGATTTTTTTGTAAAGATAAATTTACAGATTTTTTTTCTTATAGATAAACCAGGAAGCTGCAATGCTGAATGCAATTAGATAGACTGTCAGGATCAGGACACTGAGGTAATTGACTCCACCGCCGGAAGCAATGGTACGGATCAGATGACTGGTCTGTGACAGTGGAAGAGCAGCTACAAAATTCCCAAGAAAGCCCGGGATCTTCTCTGTAGAGAAGAAGGTGTTGCACAAAAAAGCCATTGGCATAATGATATAGTTGGAAAAACGAGGTACATCCGCATGGTTTTTGGCAAGGAAAGAAACTACAACGCCGATGGCTGAAAATACAGCACCGTTGAGGAACATCACCAGCAATGACCATCCGTTGAACACAAGACCGGTTCCGATCGGCATGGTCAGAAGAAGGATGATTCCTCCTGCATAAAGCCCGCGGAGACTGCCTCCGATGATCTGTCCGGCAATAAACTGCCACAGAGGTGTCGGAGATATCATAACCTGGTCAAAGGCTTTCTCGTAAAGACGCTGTACATTCAGATTCTGTGCGATAGCATTAAAGCTTCCGTTCATTGTAGTCAGTGAAACTACACCAGGGATCAGGAAATTCAGATAAGGCTCCCCATGTGAGGAGGTCTGGATCCCCATTCCAAAAACGATCAGATACATCAGCGGCGCGATCATGGCCGCCAGCGTGATCTTATAGAAATCCCTTCGGAACTCCACCCATTTTTCCCATAAAATAGTAAGTATTCCCATGATAATTCATCGTCCATTCTATTAAATTATAAGATAACTGTGGCTGACGCCGGCTTATCGCTGCATCAGATGCCTGCCTGCGCGCTCCACAAAAACATCCTCCAGAGTTGTCTCGCGAAGGGTGCACTGTCCGTCCAGAGAGGACAGAAAAGAGATGGCTTCTTCCCGACTGTGGAAGTAGTGGCTTTTTGCCCCTTCCGGTGTTTCCTGATCTACGGTGTATTTGCCCAGGCCGTCGATCAGGCCCGATGGAGTATTGATCTCCTCCAGCTTTCCGTGATCCATAAGTGCTACCCGGTTGCAGAGAGACTGTGCCTCTTCCATATAGTGGGTTGTCAGAAGAATGGTCAGATTTTTTCCGTTCAGCTGACGGAGAAGATTCCACATCTGTCGTCTGGATAGCGCGTCCATGCCTGCAGTGGGCTCGTCCAGAAGAAGGATCTCCGGACTTGTGAGAAGTGCCCGGCATACCATAAGCTTTCGTTTCATACCACCGGAAAGCTTCCTTACAGTCCGCTTGCGGAAGGGAAGAAGTCCACAGAAATCCAGAAGCTCTTCAGTTTTCCGTTTGATCTCTTTTCGTGGCATGAAATAAAGACGGCCCTGATATTCCATGATCTCGTCCATGTTCATATCCTGGCGCATGGAATATTCCTGCGTGATCACGCTGATCTTGCGCTTCAGATCCGGTCGGTTGCGTCCAAGTGTCTGCCCGTCAATGAGGATTTCGCCCACTGTGGGCAGGAGCAGAGTGGAAAGCAGACTGATCGTGGTGGTCTTTCCGGCACCGTTGGGTCCCAGCAGACCGAAAAATTCGCCGGTTTCTATGCGAAGATCCAGAGAATCCACAGCAGTAAAACTGTCGAATTTTTTTGTGAGATTTTTTGTTTCGATCATCTCTGTTCATTTCCTTTCGTTTGTATGCAAATTTCACTCTATTATACTGGAAAAGAAGAGACATTTCAACAATTCTGAGATGTTCTTTACAGAAAAGGGGCATTGTGCTATAGTGATACGAAGGAAAAATAAAAAACGGAGAGAAAACCATGAAACACAGGATGAGAACAATAATGCTGCTTCTTCTGACTATGCTGCTGCTATGCCCGATACAGGTTCTGGCTGCAGGTGGAGAGAACGCAGTGAAGACAGATCTGGAGGACGGAGAATATTCCATACAGGTGGAGCTGGAAGGCGGAAGCGGAAAAGCCAGCGTTTCTTCCCCCACATTGATGCTGGTAAAAGAGGGGAAGATGTATGCACGGCTCCAGTGGAGCAGCTCCAACTATGATTATATGATCGTAGATGGGGAAAAATATCTCAATGAGAGCGAGGAAGGCAGAAATTCTGTTTTTACTGTCCCGGTAACTGCCCTGGATGATAAGATGGAAGTGATCGCAGATACACTGGCCATGGGCGCCCCGCATGAGATCGATTATACGCTGACCTTTTATGAGGCTTCCATTGGCTCCAAGGGCCAGCTTCCTCAGGAGGCAGCGAAAAGAGTGGTTGCAGTTGCGCTGGTGATCATCATCGGCGGCGGTATCCTAAATTATTTTGTAAACAAAAGGAATCGGTGTTAAACCGGTTCTTTTTTTATGCCCTTTCGCATAATATACATAATAATGAACATGTATAAAGACGGAAGGAAGGGAACATCATGGATACAGTACAGGATAAAACCTACGAAGCAATTTATTATTCACTGTGGGAGGCAGCCAGGCGTTACAGCAGCTTTACGCAGTTTCGGGTGATCGGAAAAAGCCACGATGACCGGATGATCCCTATGCTGGAGATCGGACAGGGAGATGCCTGTATTTTCTGTGTGGCCGGTTTTTCCGGAACGGATGGACAGATGACGGACAGGCTTACCAGGATGGCACTGGAGCTTTGCAGAATATATGAATGCAACTGGACCGTGGACGAGCTTTATGAGGTAAAAAAGCTCCTGGATCAGACCAGGCTTTGTATCATACCGGTGGTCAATCCGGATGGATATGAGATCTGCCGGAAGGGCTACAATACTGTGCGAAATCCCATTTTCCGTCAGATGCTGAAAATGCAGGATGTTCCCTGTGATGAATTCGAGGGAAATGCAAGAGGAATGGATACTGCACGGAATTTTCCTACTACCTTCTGCAGCAGAAAAAAGATCCATCAGCAGCCTGCCAGTGAAAATGAGACACGTGCACTGATCCGGATCTTTCAGGAATACGGAGGACGTGGCCTGCTGGTTTTCTGCGGATATGGAAAAAAGGTGGTTTATTATCGGCGGGATCAGAATTTTTCCACTGGTCAGAGATGCTACCGTCTTGCACGCCACCTGAAAAAATGTACCAGGGGAAAGCTGGAGCAGCTTGCAATAGAACGAGAAGCGCAGAACGGGCGAAGGAGCACAGGCAGGCCGGAACAGTATTACGGAGAAATGATCCGCCAGCCGGCTTTCCGGATCGAATTGCCGGTAAATTCCGGAAATAAAGAAGAGGAAGAACGGGAAATCCGTGATCTGATGCTGCTTCCATTGGAATATATTTACTCTCTGGTACAGCTGTAAAAAAATCTGGCGTTGCACGGATGCAGGGTCTGTCAGCTTATGAAAAATAGGGTGACAGACATACCCGCTGAGAAACCAGTGTCGAATCCTGTCGGACGAATTTGATTGACTTCCGGATCTGTGGACCCTATAATAATATCATCTGAAACAAATCTTTTTTAACAAATGTCGCAGGAATCTTTCACCTCTGTAAGTAATGAGAGGAACTGCACATCTGAGCATATCTGCTCGAATAATTTCCATTCAGTATTTTTGCTGTATTATTATTTTGCTTATGCTTGTCCTCACTTCAAAATCTGTGCGTTTAAGTGATGGGAGCATGTTGCGAATTGCCATATTGACTGCTATACAGGGAGGACTTTTTTATGGCTCAATTTATGTGGGGCAGGTCTCCGCCGGAATTTTCCTGATATCCGAACACTGTTTCTTTCCCTGCAGAGGGAAGTGATCATCAAATATCGTATGTAGAACAGAATACAGGAATGAAAATATTTTTTCGATGTATCGGCAACACAGTTCTGGGACTGATGCTGGTGATGGCATTGGTGCTTCTTATTCCCGGACTTTTCGGGATCCGGCCCTATGTGGTCTATTCCGGATCCATGGAACCTGAGATCCCAACCGGAGCTGTGGTTTTTACAAAGGAAGGAGAGTTTTCTCCGAAAAAGGGAGATATCATTACTTTTCATAACGGAGATACCGTTGTCACCCACAGAGTGGTTAAAAAAGAAAAGGATATCTTTATCACAAAAGGTGACGCCAACAAGACAGAAGATCCTGTTCCCGCAGAGGCGTCACAGATCATCGGGCGGGTAGTCTTTCACCTGCCTTATCTGGGCTACGTGATCCATTTTCTGAAAGCCCGGATCCCTTTTGCCGCAGTTTGCATAGCGGCATGTCTGTCAGTACTCTTTGATCTGGCATATACCCCAAAAAAGAAAAAAATACAGGGAGGAATTTAATCATGATGAAAAACAGAAAACTGGTAAAAGGAATCGCACTTGCTGCTGTGATCACTGCACTGGCAGCCGGAGGAACAGCTGCATATCTCACGGATTTTGAAACGGCAACCAACAGCTTTACCGTAGGAAAAGTGGATATCGACCTAGATGAGCCTAACTGGAAACCGGAGGACAATACAGATCTGGTTCCTACTCAGGTGATCCGGAAGGACCCCTATGTAGCAAATAAAGGAGTAAATGAAGCATTTGTCTATCTGGAAGTTTCTGTTCCGGTCCGAAATGTGATCACGGTAGCCAAGGATGGTACCAGGAATGCGCTTGCAAAAACAGAGCTGTTCAGCTTCACCAAAAACAAGGACTGGACACAGCTGGAGCGGACTGAAGTGGGGCAGAATATGGTCTACACCTATGCATATAACCACATCCTGAAGCCGGGAACAAAGACTACAACTCTTTTTGATACAGTAACCTTTGCCAATATCATCGAAGGTCAGCTGGATACACAGCAGATCGATATGCCGGTACGGGCTTATGCGATCCAGGCTACCAATACCGGAGATGACAAGACTACGGTTCTGGAGCAGGCAACTGCTGCTTACCAGAAATATGTAAATCAGAATAAAGGACAGGCCGGTGGTGTCACGAAATGAATAAATTAAAAAGACCCGTTTTCCTTCTCCTGACAGCAGGGCTCCTGTGCGCAACAGGGACTGCGGCGTATTTTTCAGATTTTGAAAAAAAGATAAATTCTGCTGCAGTGGGGTATGTGACAACGGAGATCGAGGAAGATTTTCCGGATCCTACACCTACGCCTATGGAGAATGGTCCATCCTACAGAAAAGAGATCCGGATCGGAAATTTTTCCGGCAGTGTGAAAGGGTTCCAGGCAGACTGCTATGTGAGGATGTCCCTTTCCTACTCCAATGACGATATCGGCAGAGGCGTGAAATTAACAGGTCTGGATACGGCAAACTGGGTGTATAACAGTCAGGACGGCTATTATTACTACCGGAAAAAAATATCCGAGGGTGAAAAAACAACTCCTCTGTGTACCGGATTTCAGATCGATCCTCAAAAGATCGATGATACTTACAGGGACAGCATTAAGGATTTTGAGATCAATGTTTATGAGGAAGCTGTACAGGCAGAAGGATTTTCAGATTATGAAAGTGCGTGGAGGTATTTTTCAGATCCGGTTTCTGCTCAGGCAGAAAGGAGGGGGAATGCTTGAAAAAACACCTTAAAGCCCTGCTGGCAGGTGCTGCTGTGGCAGGCAGTATCCTGGCGTGCACGGCTACTTATGCCAGATTTTCAGATTCCGTGACAGTGACCAATCACATATCAGTGGGAGATATCAATATTTCTCTTCGGGAACTGGAAAAAAAGGACGGCCGAGAAATGAAATATCAGGATCGCCGGATCGTTCTTCCGGGAGATGAGATATCCAAGATTCCCAGGATCACCAATCACTCAGAGCCATGCTGGGTAAGGGTGAAGATCTCTTATACAGATGATCTGGAAGGTTTGGATGGTCTGGATGACAGGAATCTTACAGGAATGTCACCGAGATGGATCCGGAAGGGAGAGTATTTTTATTATACTAGGAAGCTGGAACAGGGAGACAGCGTGGATATTTTTACCGGTGTGACTGTACCATCCCAATGGGATGAATCCTACCAGGATAAGAAGCTGGGAATCACCATCGTGGCAGATGCTATCCAGGCGGCAAATTTTGCACCGGATTTCCGTGCCATGTCACCCTGGGGAAATCAGAAGATCTTAAGATGTATCCACGATACCGATGGTCTTGTGGTTCAGAAAAAAAGTCCGGTGAATCTGAAGGTGGAGTTTGAAGGAAATGCGCACAAACTGATTGCGGCTCCGGAAGACTTTTTTTCCGGATTTTCCACGGCAATGCCGGGAGATGTTTTTCATGATTCTGTAGAGATCCGTAACACAACGGAGCATGCAGCAGAGATCTTCTTCCGCACATCACCGGAATGTAAATCGGTAAAGGATCAGGAATTTCTGAAAAAGCTGAAGCTGGTGATCACCATGAATGATAAAAAGCTGTATTCCGGGGATCTTCTGGCTGCATCTCTCAATAAAGCCGTGTCCCTGGGGGAATTTTCCAGCGGAGAAAAAGGAAACATGAGATTTGAGGTTACGGTTCCGGCAGAGCTGGATAATTTATATGCTCTTCGAGCTGCAGATGTGAAATGGATCTTTTCTGTGGAGGAGGATCAGGAGACGGCAGATACTAGCCCTGTTCCACGCCGGAATGGCAGGAAAGAAGCCACAGAAAGAGCTTCCGGAAATAACAGTTCTTTGGTAAGGACAACACCAGTGAAGACCGGAGATGAATCTCCTGTGATCCTGTTTGCACTGATGGCTGGTATGGCGCTGCTTACCTGCAGTCTGACGCTATGGAAAGGAGGACGAAAAAATTGAAAAGAAGAATGATCGGTGCATGGCTGGCATTGATGATCACAGCTTCTTCTCTTGTGGTTTCGGCCAGTCCTGCAGCAGATATGAGTTCGGTATCAGCAGATCCGCAGCAGGAACAGACAGAACCGGAGGAAGAAGAGGAGGCCCCGGATATTCCGGTAACAGATCAGCCTGGGGAGGCTGAGATGCCGGTTCCGACAGCCTTGCCTGAACCGGAAACGGTGGAGGAAGCTTTTGAAGAAGGTAAAGATAATACTGAAAATGCGGACAGTGATGAGCTGATCGAACTGGAAGCTGTTTCAAAAGAAGGAGAAAATATAGCTCTGACAGAGATACCGGAGAAGACAGAGGATCCGGGATTTACTGTATTCACGGAAGAAAACGCGGAAATCCTTACAGGAGAAAGTGAAGAGGATCAGGAACTGATCCAGGATATCGAAAACGGAGAGATCATTGCTCTTTCTGCAGCACTTCCCGGGGAGTTCCGGGAAGCTGGCAGTGCGGAAGTAATCTCAGAAGGAGAGGATGCTATCGCAGCTACAGCACTTTCCCCGTCCCAGTATTATCTGGACAGCTGGACCAGGGTTTACTGCGATGAGATCTGGACAGCTGCCAATGATTTTCTTGGTCCCGGAAATAAAACCCGTATGGGATGTACGTATCGTTCTGTACATTATATTGATGATACAGGAGAGGAAAAGGTTTCACCTCTGTATTGCCTGAAAGCAACTCAGGATGGACTGGACAGTATGACGCTGAAGAATGAGGCAGTAAAAGCACTGACTAATTCTGTGATCCAGAAGCTTTTGTACTTTGGCTACGGGGGACCGGGGGATCTGGGGACCGGATATGACCCCTCCTGCAGTCACATAGATTGGTCAAAATGGCAGAACCGTTATGTATTTACTCATATTGCGCTGTCAAAGGTATATTTTAATGACTGTGGATATGCCACAGCAGCAGAAGTAGAACATACAGGGATAAACCGCCTGATCGATAAGATCCAGACATTGACGATCCCTACAAGAAACAAAGCTGCCGTTTATGTTTCCGAAGACGGTTCCTGGGCAGCAGCATCCGGAAAGACGATCCCGTTAAGTGTATTTCGAAGCAGACCTGCAGGTTTTCCCTTTGTTCCGGACAGTATGAAAGACGGATTTCAGATGAGTACTCTTATGAAAGTAACAGATGGAGCAAAAGCAGGAAACGGGATCACCATAACAAGAGGAGCCGCAGAAAAATGGCAGCTAGCCTACTGGACGAGCGCAGCGGATTATAATTCACAGAAAACCAATCCCAAAATGATGTCGGGGACAAGCCTGAGCCTTAAGGATGGGGCATATTTTTTTCTGATCTTTCCGTTAAATGCATCTGCGACAAAGAAGTTTTCCTGCAAAATGCTGCTTCAGCCGGTTTCCTATATCCTGGTTGACGGAAGTGCCCAGGCAGGAAAAGATGGAGTACAGGATTTTGGCGCTTACGTATACCAGGGAACAAGAGGAAGCCTTTCGTTTTCAGTAAAGCCATCGGTTTACGGCAATGCAAAGCTGGTCAAGAAGGAACCCAACACGGGAAAACTGATCCAGGGAGCGCAGTACGGACTGTTTGCAGCAGAAGCTCTGACCTCCGGATACCGGACTATGTACAGTAAGGATCAGAAGGTTTCAACCGGAACAACAAACGCCAGTGGAGAGATCCTTTTTTCAAAACTGGTTCCGGGAAAATACTATGTGAAAGAAACGAAAGCCGCTGCAGGCTATAAACTGAACACCGCTATCAAAAATGTTACAGTAACCGGCGGAAAGACGACAACCGTCAGCGTAACGGATATCATGGATATCAGCGGAACAGTATCCATCAGAAAGAAAGACGGAAATACCGGCGATCCACTGGCAGGAGCTGAATTCACCCTGTATCAGTGGAGTAAAAAAAGCAAAGCCTACGTAACCTTAAAAAAACTGACTTATGATGGACAGAAGCGTACCTATAACTCCGGGAAATTTAATTATACCGAAGACAATCAGGGAAAATTCCGTGTGCGTGAGACAAAATCTCCTCCCAATTACACCGGAAACTGGCAGAAGAATTTTACGCTGGATAAGCCGGGAGAAAAGCAGGAATTTCTGTTTGAAGCAGTGAACTACCAGACTGAAAAACGAAGGATTGAAGTTCGTAAGATCGATGCGAAAACCGGTGAGATCCTGAAAGGTGCGGAATTTACACTTTATGAATACAGTGCAGCCAAAAAAGCCTATAAAGAAAAAGGAACTCTTCTGGATTATGACATCTCCAGTGAACTTTATGTAAGTGGTGAACTTTTGAAGACTTCGGATAATGAGGGAAAATATAAGATCGCGGAAACAAAGACTCCGCCCGGATATACAGGAAGCTGGGAAGAAGAGGTGAATATCACAGACAAGGATGCACGCCTTTCCTTTGAAGTTGTCAATGAAAAGGAAAAGGAATATAAAGGGGTGATCCGTCTGAGAAAAACAGATATCTATACCGGGGAAGTTCTGGAAGATGCGGAATTTACCGTGCTTCAGTGGAATAGAGGGAAGCAGACTTACCAGAATAACCTGGGCGGGCAGAGCATCCTGAAGTTTGACATAGAAAACGGATGGTACTCTACGGAAGAGCTGGTGCTCACAGATGACAATCAGGGAAGGTTCAAAGTAGTGGAAACAAAAAATCCGGAAAACTATACTGGCAAATACGAAAAGGAGGTAATCTTCCAGAAAAAAGAAAATACAGATACGGATACTGTGGATCTGAAAGCAGAGAATACTCCGGTAACACTTCCGCTTGGAAATATCACCATCATAAAAAAGATCAAAGAGGAGGATATTACCTGGGCTCATGGAAATCCAACCTTTTCCTTTGTGGCAGAAGGTACGGATCTATCCGGAAATCCTCACAGATATGAGGATTATGTGACCTTTACCAGAGGAAGCTATGAAACCGATAAAAATGGCTATGCAACATTATCGGTCACTCTCAGGAATATCCCGCTGGGGCAGTATACGGTCTGGGAAAAACCGGTACTACGCTACTATCTGAAAGATGTACGGGCAAATACAGAGAATGTCCGCATCATAAAAGGCGCTGCACCTGCATATGGTACAGATCCCCGGAAGATTGCTTCCGGTACGGCTGCTCTGACAATGCAAAACAAAAATGCATCGCTGACTTTTGTAAATGAGAAATCCAGATATGATCGATATTCCCATAATGACAGCATAAAAAATACCATACCCGTATCATTTTCCTGGAAAAAAGACAGGAGGGCAGGAGTAATCCTGCCCTCCGCAGCGTATTTTATATAGTAAAAAACAAACTGTAAAAAGAAATAAAAAAACTACATATATATCCAAAGATATGGTATACTTTTTTACAAATACTGTGAACTCAAGAACTCTCTGGGAGGTCGATGATGAAAACAGACGAAAAAAATCCCGTTTTTGATATTCGGGATACATTGGAAAAATACGCTTGCATTTATCGAAATACTACACTGAAGCTTTTTCAGTACTGTCAGGAAACGGACATATATGAACGTTTGGATGAATACCTGAGACCTGTAAAAAATATTACGGATTTTAAGACCAGTGGACAGAAATACAGCAATGTTTATAAAGACGACTGGAAGTACCTGACGGATTTTCTGATATCCCGGGAAGGCGGGACGATAGAAGTGCGGTGTATCAATAAAGACGGTAATGCGAGTCTTCTGACAGTACGGGGATTTATAGCACAGGATAAAAATACCGGATATCATTATTTCATAGGAAGCTCCAGAGATATCACCAGGGAGAAGCTGCAGGAAGAATTTCTTGAGGAACGTGCCCAGAAAGATCCTCTGACCGGAGTGTATAACCGCTTTTTCGGAAAAGAACTGATCGATGAATACCTTGCATCCAGAAATCCCTATGCAGGATGTGGGATGATGGTGCTTGATGTAGATTATTTTAAAAATGTAAATGATACTTACGGACATATGTTCGGTGATGAAGTCCTGAAACGTTTTGCGGAGCTGTTTGTGGCTTTGTTCGACATTAATGATGTGATCATGCGTCTGGGTGGCGATGAATTTGTGATCCTTTTGAAGGATATCAGCCATGCAGCGATCATGAAAAAGGCAGGAAAACTGATACGGGAAGTGCAGAAACTTAAATTTCCGGGAACCACGTATCTGGCAACCTGCAGTGTGGGGATCTGCTTTCTTCCGGAAAATGTTTCCGGATATACATATCAGCAGCTCTTTGAAAATGCAGACTGGGCACTTTACCAGGCAAAGAAAAATGGAAAAAACCGCTATGCTTTCTGTGATAATCTGAGACGTTTTGAGGATAAGACAGAGGAAAAGCAGGAATTATACGAGGGTGTTGAGATAGATGCCAGATATCTTCATAATGATATTGTTTCTACTGCATTTGAAATATTTGAAAAAATGAGCAGCTTTCAGGCAGCGATTGAACTTCTGATGAAAGTGATCGGTCTGAAATTCCGGCTTAACCGGATCACAGTCCTGCATACCAAGGTGGCAGAGCAGAAAATAAACAGGGTTTTTCAATGGGTTTCGGAAGAAGAATACAGGCTTTTGATAGATGAGATACATTTTTCAAAAAGTGATTTTATCACATTGTTTCGCCACAATGATGAATATGGTACTGTGGTGATTCAGGAGAATGATCTGGCTGAATATTCGGAACAGAGAAGAAAGAATGTGTTACAGTGCGGAGCAAAAACCGTAGTCTGTGCTGCCATGTACTGTGAGGGAAGCTATACAGGGGCCATTGCATACGTGACCTGCCAGGAAAAAAGGCTCTGGTCCAGAGAAGATCGTAAGCTATTGGGAGAAGTGACCAAGATCATTTCTGCGCATTATGCCAAGAACCAAGCATTTAACAGTGCTTATCGTAGCATTGCTGCAGAATCCGGACGGGATCAGCTTACCGGATTGTCTTCTTTTTCAAGATTTCGCGAAAATGTGGAGAAAATGCTGATCGGAGGTTACGGGCCGGGACATGCAGTGATATATACCGATTTTGAAAAATTTAAACGTATTAATGCAAAATACGGATATCGTGTGGGAGATCAGATCCTGCGGCAGTTTTCCGAGTATGTGATAAGCGTTCTAAAAACAGATATGGATGTATATTTTACCAGGGCGATCTCTGATCATTTTATCCTTTTCACTCCATGTGATATGGATGTTGATCCGGAAACATCTGTTTTAAAGACCAATCAGGAGTTCTTACGGCAGATGAAAGAGAAATATCCGGATATGGAGCTCTGTGTCCGCACTGGGATCTATCTGATCACCAGAGAATGTAACAATGCATCTGAGGCGATCGATGCAGCGAATTATGCAAGAAAATATGCTGCTGGAAATTGTGAAACAGGTGTTAAGCTGTATGACGAAGAACTGAAAAAGCAAAGCGATGCAGAGTGAAAGATATAGGAATACGGACCGGAATCTATGCTTTTTCAGAATTTCAGGAATAATCTTTCAGGAAAGCTTTTACAATAGAACAGAGATGTTTGCGGCAGGAGTGAGCTTATGAACAGAAGTGTTCCGGAAAGTCTTTTGATCTGTATTTTAGTCTTATGCCTGGCTCTGACACCCATTAGTGTCAGGGGAGAAACGGAAGATAGTGGAAAAGCACAGCAGCTGATCGAAGCGCCGGGTGCAGTCCTTATGGAAAAAGAAACCGGTACCGTGATCTATTCCAGGGATCCTGACACTCGAAGAAGCCCGGCCAGTATTACAAAGATCATGACATTGATCCTGATCTTTGATGCTATCCGTGAGGGAACCCTGCATCTGGAGGATAGCATTACCACCAGTGCTTATGCCAGATCCATGGGAGGGTCTCAGGTATTTCTGGAAGAAGGAGAAAAGCAGACTGCAGAAACCATGATCAAATGTATTGTGATCGCTTCCGGAAATGATGCCAGCGTAGCTATGGCGGAGCATGTTGCGGGAACAGAACAAGCCTTTGTGGAGAGGATGAACGAGAGGGCGAAGGATCTTGGAATGAAAAATACCCATTTTGTGGATTGCTGCGGGCTGACGGAATCACAGGAGCATTATACAACTCCCTATGACATTGCACTTATGAGCAGGGAGCTCATCAGCAGATATCCGGAAGTTCTTACATATTCATCTGTCTGGATGGAGGATATCACACACGTTACCAGAAAAGGATCCTCGAAATTTACACTGACCAACACAAATAAACTGCTGCGCAGCTATGAGGGGTGTATGGGACTTAAAACGGGCAGCACCAGTATTGCAAAATACTGTCTCAGTGCTGTGGCAGAACGAAACGGGATCACACTGATCGCCTCAGTGATGGCCGCACCGGACCCGAAAACAAGATTCCGGGATGCAGCAGCTCTTTTAAATTACGGCTTTTCTAAATGCACATTGTATCTGGATGATGCTCTGGAGCCACTGAAACCTATGAAGCTCCGCAAAGGAGTCAAAGAGCAGGTTCCGCTTGTATATAGAGGGAAATTCCGATATATCAGCACAGATGGAACGAAACCTGACAATGTTAAGAAAAAGTTGATCCTTCCCAAAGAACAAAGTGCGCCGGTGAAAAAAGGGCAGAAAGCAGGGGCACAGGAATACTATCAGGATGGGAAAAAGATCGGTAGTCTGGATATCCTGTACGGGGAAACAATAAAAAAGGCCGGATACCATGACTGGCTGGAAAGAACCTGTCAGGCATTTCTTTTGTGATGCCTGCAACATATTTTGACAAAAAGGGCAGACTGGATGTATAATACAACGGATTGAAGAAATAACAGAACAGGGAAGGGATTTTGGATGAAAGAGATCAGAACAGAAGATGCAGTGGGACACATTCTGTGCCATGATATCACGCAGATCATAAAAGATGAGAAAAAAGGCGTTCTTTTCAAAAAGGGGCATGTAGTGAAAGAAGAAGATATACCACTGCTGCTCTCTGTAGGAAAAGAACACCTTTTTGTGTGGGAGAAAAAATCGGGGATTCTTCACGAAAATGAAGCTGCAGAGATCCTTTACAAAATCTGTGCCGGAAACTCTTCCAAAGTACATGGAACTGAGATCAAAGAAGGTAAGATCGAGGTGGTATCAAAGATCGATGGTATTCTGAAAATACGTCGTGATGCACTTGTGGCTGTGAATTCTCTGGGAGAAATGATGATTGCTTCCAGACATGGCGATTTTCCGATAAAAAAAGGTGATAAGGTTGCAGGAACCAGGATCATTCCGCTTGTGATCGAGAAAGAGAAAATGGATGCAGCAGAGAAGGCAGCAGGAAATCTTCCGATCTTTGACATTCTCCCTTACCAGCAGAAAAAAGTAGGGATCGTCACAACCGGGAGTGAGATCAAAAAAGGACTGATCCAGGATACCTTCACACCGGTACTCCGGGAAAAGCTTTCCGGGTTTCCGACAGAGGTGACAGGCCAGGTGATGCCGGGAGATGATAAGGAAGAGATCACAAAGGCAATTCTTTCTTTCGCAGATGCAGGAGCAGATCTGATCATCTGTACTGGCGGAATGAGTGTGGATCCCGATGATCGTACTCCGGGCGGGATCCGGGATACCGGAGCAAAGATCGTAACATATGGAGCACCTGTACTTCCGGGAGCTATGCTGCTTGTGGCATATCTTGAGAGGAACGGAAGATCCATACCGGTACTTGGACTTCCGGGCTGCGTCATGTACGCAAAAAGAACGGTATTTGATCTGATCCTGCCCAGAGTAATGGCGGATGATGAGATCAAGGCAGAGGAGATCGCCAGGCTGGGAGAGGGCGGACTTTGTCTGAACTGTCCGGTTTGTACTTTCCCAAACTGCGGATTTGGAAAATAATATGAAAAAATTCAGAATCAAACAATATGAGATCTATATGGACAAGATTCATGCTCCACAGGGCGTGCGGATGATCCTTCTTGCGGATCTTCACGGGATATCCTACGGAAAAGACAATATACGGCTGACAGAGACGATCCGAAAGCTTGCCCCGGACGTGATACTTTCTGCCGGCGACATGGCTGTACGTACAGAAACGGATACTCTGGTAACTGCATGTAAGCTGCTGACAGAGCTTGCAGGGGATTTTCCCGTGTATTATGCGCTTGGTAATCATGAATATAAAATGTTTCTTTCCGAAGAATATCGGCCATATTATGCGAAATATGAAAAGGCACTGAAAAAAGCTGGTGTGCATATTTTAAGGAACGGACATGAAGCTATGGTCCTGAAGGGAGAGCGCTTCTGTTTCTGGGGCCTGGAGCTTCCCATCGAATATTATCACAAGCCGAGATCACCGAAGCTGAAAAAAGAAGTGATGGAAGAACTGATCGGTAAACCTGAAGATAAAGGGATGCAGATCCTGCTGGCACATAATCCAAAATACGGAAAAACCTATTTTGAATGGGGCGCGGATCTGATCCTGTCTGGACACTATCACGGAGGCGTTGTCCGCCTCAGTGAACATTACGGTCTTTCATCTCCTCAATATTTGTTTCTTCCGCCGTTTTGCTGTGGAGACTTTCACAAAGGGGATCAGCATATGATCGTCAGTGCTGGACTTGGAGAACATACCATCCCCCTTCGGATCCATAATCCAAGGGAACTGCTGGTGATCGATATAAAACCTTCCGAAAAAATGAAATGAGGAAACCCTATGGCATTATCTGTTAAGCTGAATGTATTTGAAGGCCCTCTGGATCTTCTGCTTCACCTGATAGACAAAAACAAGATCGATATCTATGATATTCCTATTGTGGAGATCACAGATCAGTATATGGAATATCTGCATTCCATGGAAAAAGAAGATCTGGGGATCATGAGTGAATTTCTTGTCATGGCAGCTACTCTTCTGGATATCAAATGTAAAATGCTTCTTCCGAAAGAAGTGAATGAGGAAGGAGAAGAGGAGGACCCCAGAGCAGAGCTTGTGCAGAAGCTGCTGGAATATAAGATGTACAAATATATGTCCTATGAATTACGGGACAGGCTTGGAGATGCGGCAGGGGTTTATTACCGAAAACAGGATCTTCCGGAAGAAGTGCTGCAGTATACTCCACCGTCTGATCCCCAGGAACTTCTCCGGGGTCTGACACTGGAGCGGATGAGTGCGATCTACCAGGCTTTGATCCGCAGACAGGAAAATAAGATCGACCCGATCCGAAGTAAATTCGGAAGAATCGAAAAAGAGGAAATATCACTTTCTGATAAATTGCTGGAAATGAAGGAATATGCAAAAGCTCACCGGAAATTCAGCTTTCGCAGGCTGATGGAAAACCAGCATTCCAAAATACAGCTGATCGTGACCTTTCTGGCGATTCTGGAACTGATGAAGATGGGACATGTTCATGCAGAACAGGAAGAGCTTTTTGATGATATTCATGTGGAAGTTATCACGGATCCGGACACATGGAAGAATCTGACAGAGTTCGCAGATGAATAATATAGTAGGAATGAGGACAATAAGTGGAAATCAAACGAATTGAAGGAGAAATCGAAGCCATCCTGTTTGCAATGGGAGAAGCAGTGGAATTACCCCGTATTGCCAGAGCGATCCGTCAGGATCCGACAACAACGGAAAATATCATCCGAAATATGATGATCCGTTATCAGGAAGAAGAGCGGGGGATCCAGATCATAGAGCTCGAAAACTCCTTTCAGCTTTGTACAAAAAAAGAATACTATGATTCTCTTATCCGGATCGCAGCGCAGCCAAAGAAACCCACGCTGACAGACGTTATGCTTGAAACCCTTTCGATCATTGCCTACAAACAGCCCGTTACAAAAGCAGAGATCGAAAAGATCCGAGGGGTAAAATGTGATCATGCCATCAATAAGCTGATGGATTATGATCTGGTGAGAGAACTTGGACGTCTGGATGCTCCGGGTCGCCCGATCCTCCTGGGAACCACCGAAGAATTTCTGCGCTGCTTTGGTGTCCAGGGGCTGGAAGACCTTCCGGAAATGGATCCGGTCCAGCTGGAGGATTTCAAGGCGGAAGCAGAGGAAGAGATCCAGCTGAAGCTGGACGTATAACAAATAACACGGACAGATGCCAGTTTACGGGACCTGTCGGACAGATCAGAAAACAGAAGAGGAGTGACGAAAATGCCCACAACATACGCACATGATCTTTTTGGAAAAAGGGTTTACCGGAAACTTTCCGCAAAATTACAGCATCTGATCCGAAGCAACGGAAATCTGTACCGGATCGGACAGCATGGTCCGGATATCCTGTTTTATTATTTTATATCCAAAAATCCGGTGACACAGTACGGAGTGCAGATGCATGGACGGAAAGCAAGAGAATTCTTTGAAAAGGGCATGGCGAAGGTCCGGGAGGAAAAAAATCCTGCACTGATGGCTTACCTGCTGGGGTTCGGATGTCATTATATCCTGGATTCTACCTGTCATCCTTACGTCAATCAGGTAGCTGCCGAGGGGAAAGTCTCACATACGCTCTTTGAGAAGGAATTTGATCGCATGCTGATGTATGAAACCGGCAAAGATCCATTGCGTTTTTATCCGTCTCATGGGATCCGTGCCAGTTTTCTCAGTGCATGGACGATCCACCAGGTATTGCCGGCGATCCGTACCTGGAACATTTATCTGTCATTGAAAATGATGAAGATATTCACCTGTATTTTGGTATGTGATGATGGAGGAAGGAAGAGACGCCTTTCGGAACATGCCCTTTCCCCCGCAGGAAAAAAGATATCTGCGTTTATTACCGAATTTTTTATGAGCCCGGAGCCAGAGATCGACTGTAAGGAGGAGCTTCTTAAACTGGACAGTCTGATGGAAGAGGCGCTTGCCAAGGCGCCAGATATGCTGGAAGAGCTTGCTGCACTTGCAGTCAGGCCAGGACATCTTTCTGACAGATGGGATCTGACCTTTAACGGATGATCGATCCCGGCAGACAATAGATACAAGTGATATCTGAATGCTATCCCCGCATAAAATTAAATATAACAGTTACTGTAAACAGTTATATGAACCGTGTACGGGGTGATGCATTATGAGCAAACGGCGTATGGCCGCTGTCGTGCTGGTGACAGCGGTCCTTATTATTTGTCAGATTTTTCCGGTAAAGGCGGCAGATGACGAAAATCTATATGCACTTTCTGCAGTTCTCATGGATGGGGAGACCGGCCGTGTGCTGTACGGAAAAGAAGCATACAAAGGACGGCCGAATGCCAGCACCACAAAGGTAATGACCTGTATTCTTGCTCTGGAGCTGGCAAAGGGAGATGATTACGTACAGGTTTCCGGGAATGCGGCATCTCAGCCACAGACACGTCTTGGCATGCGGGAGGGACAGCAGTTTTATCTGGAGGATCTTCTCTATTCCCTGATGCTGAAAAGCCATAATGATTCCGCTGTGGCCATCGCGGAACATATCGGCGGCTCCGTAGAAGGTTTTGCAGAGAAGATGAATGAAAAAGCAAAAGAGCTGGGATGTAAGGACACACATTTTGTTACACCCAATGGTCTGGATGGAGAAGATGAAGGCGGTATCCATCATACAACAGCCCGGGATCTTGCCTTGATCATGGCGTATGCAATAAAAAATGCAACATTTGTCCATATTACCCAGACTAGAGATTATACTTTCACGGATATCTCAGGAAAAAAGCATTATTCGGTACATAATACCAATGCTTTCCTGGATATGGAAACAGGAGTGATCTCCGGAAAAACAGGATTTACAGGAAATGCCGGATATTGTTATGTCTGCGCAGTCCGACAGGACGAGCGATTATTTATCGTGGCTCTTCTGGGATGCGGATGGCCCGGAAATAAAAATTATAAATGGAGCGATACTAAGAAGCTTCTTTCCTATGGCAGGGAAAATTATCAGTATGTGATGCTACCGGAGCTTCCGCAGCTGCCTGAGATCCCGGTAACAGAAGCAGCACCGGGAAAAGAAGATCCATATCCGCAAAAGTCCGATCGTTCCGGATATCCTCCCAAACAGGTTATGCTGAAAATACACGCAGTACTTTCTGAAAAAGATCGTGAGAAAAGATATCTTCTGAAAAAAACAGAAACGATCACATGGGAAACGGAGCTTCCGGATAAGCTCCCGGCACCAATACAGAAAAACCAGAAGATCGGTACACTCCATGCAAAGCTCAACGGAAAAGAACTCCTTTCCTGCCTTGTAACCGCCGATGACAAAATCGACAGAATTACCTATAAATGGTATGTGGATAAAGTATTTAAGGATTATTTCCATTAATTTAGCGACCCCTGGCATAAGTCAGGGGTTAATTTTTTAACGTTCGTGACGAAAAGTATTGAATTTTCTGCAAAAAAAAGGTACAATTATACTCGGCTGAATTTTTGGTTATATTAATAAAAAAATGGAGGGCATAGTATAATGAGTAATGCGACACAAAGCGTAGCGGCTGCAAGGATCAATTCCCTGCTTGACGCCAACAGTTTTGTTGAGATCGGACAGGCTGTCACAGCCAGAGCTACAGATTTCAACATGACTGAAAAAAAAGCACCTTCAGACGGTGTGATCACCGGATATGGTGTGATTGACGGCAGTCTGGTGTATGTATACAGCCAGGATGCATCTGTACTGAACGGAACAGTTGGTGAGATGCATGCCAAAAAGATCGCCAAAATTTATGATCTCGCTCTGAAAGTTGGAGCACCTGTTATCGGTCTTGTAGACTGTGCGGGACTTCGTCTTCAGGAGGCTACCGATGCACTTGAGGCATTTGGTGAGATCTATCTGAAACAGACACTGGCATCCGGTGTTATTCCACAGATCACTGCTGTTTTCGGAACATGCGGCGGTGGAATGGCAGTTGTACCGGCTCTTACAGACTTTACATTTGTAGAGGAGAAGAAGGGCAGACTGTTTGTAAACACTCCAAATGCACTGGAAGGAAACAGAGTGGAAAAATGCGATTCAGCTTCCGCACAGTTCCAGAGCGAGGAGACAGGACTTGTTGACGGCATCGGAACAGAAGAGGAGATCCTTGGACAGATCCGTACACTGGTCAGCATGCTTCCGGAGAATAATGAAGATAATGACAGCTTCAAGGAATGCACAGATGACCTGAACAGAGTATGTGATGATATCGCAGGCTGCACAGGCGACACAGTTATTGCGCTTTCAAGAATCGCTGATGATGGTGAGTTCTTTGAGACAAAGGCAGCTTACGGCCAGGATGTCGTAACAGGCTTCCTTCGTCTGAACGGAGCTACCGTTGGCGCTGTTGCAAACAGAAGCGAATCTTACGATGCTGATGGCAATAAGACAGAGATTTCCGACGGAACTCTTTCTGCAAGAGGTGCAAGAAAAGCAGCAGACTTCGTAAAATTCTGTGATGCTTTTGAGATTCCGGTACTTACTCTTACTAATGTAACAGGATTTAAAGCTACACTCTGCAATGAGAAGATGATGGCTAAATCCGTAGGTGAGATGGTACATGCTTTTGCATCTGCAACTGTACCGAAGGTAAATGTTGTAATTGGTAAAGCATACGGAACTGCATACGTTGCCATGAACAGCAAATCCGTCGGAGCAGATATGGTTTATGCATGGGATACAGCTGAGATCGGTATGATGGATGCTTCCCTTGCAGCAAAGATCATGTATGAGGGAGCTGACGCTTCTACACTGAATGAGAAGGCAGCTGAGTACAAAGAACTCCAGAACGGTATCGCATCTGCAGCAGCAAGAGGATATGTGGATACTGTGATCAAAGCAGAAGATACAAGAAAATATGTAATCGGTGCTTTTGAGATGCTGTTCACAAAAAGGGAAGACCGTCCATCCAAAAAGCATGGAACAGTCTAAGTGAGGTGAGCGTATGAGACAGTTTTATAAAAAGATCTCTTCTGTCTGCATGGCACTTCTTTGCGTAGCTGCACTTCTGATCGGATGCACAGCTACTGCATGGGCTGCTGATGAGATTGATGATTCTGTAAAGAGTCAGCTTGTCACAACAACCAAGGGCCTGACGGATGCGATCATCGCAATGTCCGAGGATGATATCCAGGGATATCTGGAATCAGAGGATGCTTTCACACAGAGTGCTGCAAGTGCATGGGATGGCTCCAGAGAAGAGCTTGGTGAGAAAAAAGGTGATATTGATGAGAAAGATATCACAGTGGAGTATTCCGATGATCAGTATACCGTTGTTGTTCCGGTATCCTTCGAGAAAAACAAAGCGAATTTCACTTATGTATTTGATAAATCAGGAACCCCGACTTCTCTTACAGTTGATGTGAATTATACACTGGCACAGAACATGGAGAAGGCAGCGATGAATACAGTGATGGGTCTCGGAACAGTATTTGTGATCCTGGTATTCCTGATCTTCGTGATCTCTCTTTTCAAATATATTCCCGGACTTGTGGAAGGAAAGAAAAAAGAGAGCAAACCGGCTCCGGCAGCCGCAGCACCGGCTCCGGTTGCAGCACCAGTTGCTGAGCCTGCTGTTGAGGATGTGACAGATGATGGTGAGCTTATTGCCGTGATTGCTGCAGCTATCGCTGCTTCTGAAGGCAAAACAAGCACAGACGGATTCGTAGTACGTTCCATCCGCAAAGTCAACCGCAGAAAAAGATAATCATTATTTAGGAGGATTTTAAAATGAAGAGTTATACAATTACTGTTAACGGAACAGCATATGAAGTTACTGTAGAAGAGAACGGAAACGCAGCAGCTCCAGTTGCAGCAGCACCAAAAGCAGCAGCTCCGGCTCCTAAGGCAGCTCCGGCAGCAGCTCCTAAGGCAGCAGCTCCGGCAGCAGGCGCAGGTTCTGTTAAAGTTTCCGCAGCCGTTCCTGGAAAAGTTGTAAAAATCGTTGCATCTGTTGGACAGAGCGTAAAAGCTGGTGACAGCGTAGTGATCGTTGAGTCCATGAAGATGGAGATCCCGGTTGTTGCTCCTCAGGACGGAACAATCGCCAGCATCGATGTTGCAGAGGGTGCTGCCGTTGAAAATGGAGATACTCTTGCAACAATGAACTAAACAGGAGGTAGACAAATGTCTTATGTAACAAATACCCTGTCAAACCTGATCCATCAGACAGCATTTTTCAACCTTACCTGGGGAAACTACCTGATGATCGCAGTGGCATGTGTGTTCTTATATCTTGCCATTAAACATGGTTTTGAGCCGCTGCTGTTGGTTCCGATCGCTTTTGGTATGCTTCTGGTAAATATTTATCCGGACATTATGCTGAGCATTGAGGATTCATCCAATGGCGTTGGCGGACTTCTTCATTATTTTTACTTAATGGATGAGTGGAGTATTCTTCCTTCACTGATCTTCCTGGGTGTCGGTGCGATGACAGACTTCGGTCCGCTGATCGCAAACCCGATCAGCTTCCTGATGGGAGCAGCTGCACAGCTTGGTATTTACCTTGCATACTTCCTTGCAATTTTCCTTGGATTTAATGGTAAAGCAGCAGCAGCGATCTCTATCATTGGTGGTGCTGACGGCCCGACTTCCATTTTCCTTGCAGGTAAGCTTGGACAGTCTTCTCTTATGGGACCGATCGCAGTGGCAGCATATTCCTATATGTCCCTGGTACCGATCATCCAGCCTCCGATCATGAAGGCATTCACAACAGAGAAAGAGCGTAAGATCAAAATGGCGCAGCTCCGTCCTGTTACAAAACTTGAGAAGATCCTTTTCCCGATCGTTATCACAATCGTTGTTTGCCTGATCCTTCCGACAACAGCTCCCCTTGTTGGTATGCTGATGCTCGGAAACCTGTTCCGTGAGTCCGGAGTTGTTAAACAGCTTTCTGAAACAGCTTCCAACGCTCTTATGTACATCGTAGTAATCCTTCTCGGAACATCTGTAGGTGCTTCCACAAGTGCTGAGGCGTTCCTGAACGTAGATACACTGAAGATCGTAGTTCTTGGTCTTGTTGCCTTTGCCTGCGGTACTTTTGGTGGTGTTATGCTTGGTAAGCTTCTCTGCAAGGTTACTCATGGAAAGATCAATCCTCTGATCGGATCAGCCGGTGTTTCTGCCGTTCCTATGGCAGCCCGTGTATCCCAGAAGGTTGGTGCTGAGGCAGATCCTACAAACTTCCTGCTGATGCATGCGATGGGACCGAACGTTGCTGGTGTTATCGGTACAGCGGTTGCTGCCGGTACATTCATGGCGATCTTTGGTGTCTAACCCATTGTCTTATAAAAATTTGTAAGGAGAATAATTATGGCAGAAATAGAGAAAAAACCTGTGAAAGTTGTGGAAACGATCCTGCGTGACGCTCATCAGTCCCTGATCGCTACACGTATGAGCACAGAGCAGATGCTTCCGATCATTGAGAAGCTTGACAAAGTCGGCTACTATGCAGTAGAGTGCTGGGGCGGTGCTACTTTCGATGCTTCCTTACGTTTCCTGAAAGAGGATCCGTGGGAAAGACTTCGTAAACTTCGTGACGGTTTCAAAAACACAAAGCTTCAGATGCTGTTCCGTGGACAGAACATTCTTGGATATCGTCCATATGCAGATGATGTAGTAGAGTATTTTGTACAGAAATCCGCAGCTAACGGTATCGATATCATCCGTATCTTTGACTGTATGAATGACCTTCGTAACCTTCAGACAGCTGTAAAAGCAGCAAACAAGGAGAAAGCACATGCACAGGTTGCAATGGCTTACACACTTGGTGATGCTTACACACTTGATTACTGGACAGATCTTGCAAAACGTATCGAAGATATGGGTGCAGATTCCATCTGTATCAAAGATATGGCAGGACTTCTTGTTCCATACAAAGCTACAGAGCTTGTTCAGGCTCTCAAAGAGACTGTTAAGATCCCGATCGATCTTCATTCTCACTATACATCCGGTGTTGCTTCCATGACATATATGAAGGCAGTAGAGGCAGGTGTTGACATCATCGACACAGCAATGTCTCCGTTTGCTCTTGGAACATCCCAGCCTGCAACAGAGGTTATGGTTGAGACCTTCAAGGGAACACCATATGATACAGGATTTGATCAGCAGCTTCTCGCTGAGATCGCTGACTACTTCCGTCCAATGCGTGATGAGGCTCTTGATACAGGTCTTCTCAATCCGAAGAACCTTGGTGTAAACATCAAGACTCTTCTGTATCAGGTACCAGGCGGAATGCTTTCCAACCTGACATCACAGCTGAAAGAGCAGCATGCCGAGGATAAATTCTACGAAGTACTTGAGGAAGTTCCGCGTGTACGTAAAGACCTTGGTGAGCCACCGCTTGTTACACCGTCCTCTCAGATCGTTGGTACACAGGCTGTATTTAACGTGATCATGGGCGAGCGTTACAAGGTTGTCACAAAAGAGACAAAAGACGTGTTAAGTGGTAAGTATGGCGCAACAGCCAGACCGTTCAATTCGGAAGTACAGAAAAAATGTATCGGAGATATTGAACCGATCACATGCCGTCCGGCAGATCTTCTGGAGGATGAGCTTGATAAGCTTGAGAGCGAGATGGCACAGTACAAGGAGCAGGATGAGGATGTTCTCACATATGCACTGTTCCCGCAGGTTGCCATGGACTTCTTTAAATATCGCCAGGCTCAGAAGACAAAAGTTGATGAGACTGTAGCAGATACCAAGAACGGCGCATACCCGGTATAAAGCACACATAGAAATGCAGATGCATTTCAAAACAGGAAAAGGAGCTTGCTGTATGCAGGCTCCTTTGTGCATAAAAAAGATAAAAAAGGCAGGATAACAGGTAATGTCCAAAGTTGCGATCATAGGCGGCGGTGCCGCCGGAATGCTCTGCGGTGTATATGCTGCGCGCAGAGGACACCAGGTTCACATACTGGAAAAAAATGAGAAACTCGGAAAAAAGCTTTTCATCACCGGAAAGGGACGGTGCAACGTCACCAATGATTCCGATACCGAAGAACTTTTTCCGGCAGTGATGTCAAACCGCAAATTTCTTTACAGTGCTTTCTACACCTATGGAAGCAGAGATGTGATGGAATTTTTTGAGGAGGCAGAAGTGCCGCTGAAAACAGAGCGTGGAAACCGGGTTTTTCCGGTATCGGATCATTCATCAGATATTATCCGTGCGCTTGAGCGGGAACTGAAAAAAGCCGGAGCGCAGATCCATCTTCATACAGAGGTAAAGGAAGTTTGTACACAGGATGAAAAAGTTACCGGTGCATTACTTTCGGACGGTACCTTTTTTGAAGCGGATACTGTGGTAGTTGCCACAGGAGGGCTTTCCTACCCGTCCACAGGTTCCACAGGAGATGGATATCGTTTTGCTGCTGAAACGGGACATAAAGTTGTTTCCCAGTCACCATCACTGGTACCACTGGTGGCAAAAGAAGATTATGTTTCCAAACTTCAGGGCCTTTCCCTTCGGAATGTGGAGCTTACAGTAAAATCCGGCAAAAAAGTTCTCTATAAAGATTTCGGCGAGATGATGTTTACTCATTTCGGAGTGACAGGACCGCTGATCCTTTCCGCCAGTGCCCAGATCGGCAAAAAGCTGGAAAAGGAGCCTTTGGAGGCTTTCCTGGATCTGAAGCCGGCGCTTGATGCAGAACAGCTTGACGCCCGGATCCTGCGTGAATTTGATGCAAATCATAACAAGCAGTTTAAAAATGTGATCGGTGTTCTTTTTCCGTCTTCTCTGACTCCGATCATGATCGAAATTGGCGGTATCCCCGGGGAAAAACCGGTACATGAGATCTCCAGGGAAGAGCGTCAGGCTTTTGGCCGTCTGATCAAGGCTTTTCCGTTTACGATCACGGGAATGGGAGAGTTTAAGGAAGCGATCATCACAAGAGGCGGTGTGTCAGTAAAAGAGATACAGCCATCCACAATGGAATCCAAAAAAATAAAAAATCTGTATTTTACAGGTGAAGTACTGGATCTGGATGCAGTGACCGGTGGCTATAATCTTCAGATCGCATGGTCTACAGCGTATGCGGCAGCTCAGGCGATAGAATAACAGAAAAGAGGAAGGAGCAACGATTATGGGTATTAATATTGCAATTGACGGACCGGCAGGTGCAGGAAAAAGCACAATTGCAAAAAAAGTGGCAAAGGAGCTGTCCTTTATTTATGTAGATACAGGGGCAATGTATCGTGCCATGGCACTTTATCTTCTGGAAAAAGGGATCAGCGGTGACGAAAAAATCTCTGAAGCCTGTCATGATGCGGATATCTCTATCCGTTATGAGAACGGTGAGCAGCAGGTGATCCTTAACGGAAAGAATGTAACTGCGTTCCTCCGTAAGGAAGAGGTAGGAAATATGGCATCTGTAAGCTCTGCAAATCCGGAGGTGCGTGCACATCTTCTGAAGCTGCAGCGCAATCTTGCAGCCGAGAATAATGTAGTTATGGACGGAAGAGATATCGGAACCACCATTCTTCCCAATGCGGAAGTAAAGATCTTTCTGACTGCAAGTGCAAAGACCCGTGCCAGCAGACGATACCTGGAGCTTACAGAGAAGGGTGAAGCCTGCGATATGGATGAGATCCTGAAAGATATTGTTGACAGAGATGAGAGAGATATGAACCGCGCGGTTTCTCCGCTTAAAAAAGCAGAGGATGCTGTTCTTGTTGATTCATCTGAGATGGGAATTGACGAAGTGGTTGAGAGTATCCTTTCCGTATACAGAAAAAGGGTGAACGGATGAACGTAAAAGTTGCAGAAACTGCCGGCTTCTGTTTCGGCGTACAAAGAGCAGTTGACCGTGTTTATGAGCTGATCGGTTCCGATGCAGCACCGATCTACACACTGGGCCCGATCATCCATAATGAGGAGGTTGTCTCAGATCTCGAAAAAAAAGGTGTGGCTGTGATCTGTGAGAAGGATCTTGGCAGCCTGAAGGGCGGCACTGTTGTGATCCGTTCCCATGGAGTAGGCCGCAGGGTTTATAACACGATCAAAAAATATGGTCTCGGATATGTAGATGTTACCTGTCCTTTTGTGCTGAAGATCCACAAGATCGTTGAGAGAGAAAGTTCCAGAGGTGCCCATATTGTGATCATCGGTGATCCGGACCATCCGGAAGTCCAGGGGATCTGCGGATGGTGTCAGGGACCATATACAGTGATCAGAAATGCTGAGGATGCTGAGAAATTCAATATTTCTCCGGAAAAAGAAGTATGTGTAGTGTCCCAGACGACATTTAATTACAACAAATTTCAAGAATTAGTTGAAATTCTCCGCAAAAAGAGTTATGATAATAATGTTTTAAATATTTTAAATATTTTAAACACTATTTGTAATGCTACCGAAGAACGGCAGAAAGAAGCTAAAGCGATAGCCGGAGAGGTAGACACTATGCTGGTCGTAGGTGGCCGACATAGTTCCAATACTCAAAAGCTGTTTGAAATATGTAAAAAGGAATGTGGAAATACTTACTATATACAAACACCTGTAGACTTGGATTCTGAAATGTTCCAATGCAGTAGTTGTGTAGGTATTACAGCAGGGGCTTCCACCCCAAAGAAAATTATTGAGGAGGTTCAAGAACATGTCAGAGTTAAGTTTTGAACAGATGCTGGAAGATTCCGTAAAAACAATCAGAAATGGAGAGATCGTACAGGGTACCGTCATCGATGTTAAAGATGATGAGATCATCCTGAATATCGGCTATAAAGCAGACGGTATCATCACAAAGAACGAGTACACAAACGATTCAAGCGTTGTGCTTACAGACGTTGTTAAACCTGGCGATACCATGGAAGCAAAGGTTCTCAAAGTAAACGACGGAGAGGGACAGGTTACACTTACCTACAAACGTCTTGCAGCAGAGAAAGGCAACAAACGTCTTGAGGAGGCATTTGAGAACCAGGAGGTTCTGAAGGCTCCTGTAACACAGGTACTTGACGGTGGTCTTTGTGTCAATGTTGAGGAAGCAAGAGTATTCATTCCTGCAAGCCTTGTATCTGACACATATGAGAAAGATCTTTCCAAATATGCAGATCAGGAGATCGAGTTCGTTATCACAGAGTTCAACCCAAGAAGACGCCGTATCATCGGTAACCGCAAACAGCTTCTTCTTGCTGAGAAAGCTGAGAAACAGAAAGAGCTTCTTGCTAAGATTAACGTAGGCGATAAAGTTGAGGGTGTTGTTAAGAATGTTACAGATTTCGGTGCATTCATCGACCTCGGCGGAGCAGACGGACTTCTTCACATCTCTGAGATGTCCTGGGGCAGAGTAGAGAACCCGAAGAAAGTATTCAACGTAGGTGATAAAGTTACAGTTCTTATCAAAGATATCAACGGAGACAAGATCGCACTTTCCCTTAAATTCCCGGAGGAGAACCCATGGCTTACAGCTGCTGAGGACTTCGCAGTAGGAAACGTAGTAAAGGGCAAAGTTGCACGTATGACAGATTTCGGTGCATTTGTTGAGCTTGCACCTGGAGTAGATGCTCTTCTTCATGTATCTCAGATCTCCAGAGAGCACGTTGCGAAACCATCTGATGTACTTTCCATCGGTCAGGAGATCGAGGCTAAGGTTGTTGATTTCAATGGCGAAGACAGAAAGATCAGCCTCAGCATGAAAGCACTCGAGGATAATTCTGCAGAGCAGACAGAGGAGTAATTTCTCAGAGGCTGTACAGCAAATGAATATTTTGAATTTCAGAGGCCGTCACATTTAATTGTGACGGCCTTTTTTGATTGGAATTGCGTAACAGAGAGATATTATTTAAGAACAGAAATATAATATGGCAGACAGTGTTTCAGATAGGTTTTCTGTTTTAAAGGATCATGCAGAAAAGCTTCTGTTACAGGAAACCAGGTATAACAGTTGTCCCTTTTGGCAGGCCTTCGGAGCTTTTTATCCATGCAGGCACTTAAGGTTTTTGGTATTGCAGTGTCTTCGGAAGGGATGTAATCGTAATCTTTATAATTGGAATAATATTGCTTTAAACGTCCATTTTGAAGCTTCACAAGAAGACGGACACGGTTATTCTGTCCGATTATGTAGAATTCTTCACTATGATTTGAAAATTCAACAGGCAGATCGTAATTAGTTTTAATGGTAAAGGCCAATTGATCGTCTTGAATTTCACAATTTAGTGCTTCGTAATCTTCATTGAAAAGAGCAAGATAGGACAGCATGGAGAAAATTTTTCCAAGTCCCAGAAGATCTTCCCGGTTATGTCCCATAACGATCTCTGCCGCTTCCGGTTTCTTTCCGGAAGCGAATTGTTTGTAAAGACGGATGCAGGCACCTCCATCACAGTAGTTCCGTTCAGTAATACCGAGAAATGATTCCATGGAAGGCTGATTCATCCGTGAAAGCTTCAGAAGTCCCTTGAGCGGCTTTAGTTCCCGGTAAAGATCCAGAGATGGCAGCTCCGTAAAAGGGGAAGAGAGTCCGTGGATCTGATATCGTGCATCCAGATAAGGCTGGTCAAAGCTGTCACCGTTATATTGGATCGTACATGAAAAATCCTGAAGGAATTCAGAAAATGTTTTCAGAAGTTCAGGTTCTTCCTCTTCGTTTTCAATCATCCACTGGTACATCTGCCAGTTGTTTTCTTTGTAGGCTACAGCACCGATCAGATACAGAAAAGTGGAATTTCGTGATAGTCCTGTAGTTTCAATATCATAGAAAAGCGGTACAAAACGCTCTGAAAATCCATGATTTTTAGTCAATTTTTTAACAGTCTCAAAGTCTGGAAACCCTTGTAAAATCGGCATTTTTTTAACGATCATGTTAATTTTCTCCTTTATGGATTGTATCTGATTATACACAAAAAAATTGCTTTTCAATAGTGCAATTTAAAGTGAAATGAGTTATAGTTATTAGTAGAGTTGATGATAAAAAACAGGAAATGGTACTGGATTTATGTAGGGATTGACAGTGAAAAAATGACTATTATCGCTTCATAAATTAGTTATTCATTTACAGCTTTTTATGAGTTGGTGAATATCTTCTACCGAAGTATATCACAGGATCGTGTCTGGATTCAATCTTTCATACATATCCTGCTCAAAGCAGAAGCTATTTTGTTACTGTTCGCTGGTAATGTTTCGCGAAATGATTTATGGGAGCGAAATAGATCTTGTTTGTCTTGGATGAAATAAGAAAAGGAAAATCAGAAACACAGAATCAACTTTAAAAAAGAGTATATGCGCAACGCCGAAATACCATGTACATGTACTTGCAAAAATAAAGGAGGAGATGAGATCTATGGCATTTTTAACCTTCAGGGGTGGTATCCATCCTTATGACGGCAAAGATTTGTCAAAAAACTGTCCTGTCGAGAAGTATCTGCCGAAGGGAGATCTGGCAATTCTTGTTTCTCAGCACATCGGAGCTCCGGCCAAGCCGATCGTAAAAAAAGGTGATCATGTGCTTGCAGGACAGAAAATCGCAGAAGCAGGAGGATTTGTTTCCGCACCGATACATTCGTCTGTATCAGGAACCGTAAAGGGGATCGAGAAACGTCTGACCGCAGTAGGCGCCATGGGTGATGCGATCATCATTGAGAATGACGGTCTGTACGAATCTGTGGAATATGCACCTGCAAAGCTTTCGGATCTTTCCAAGGAGGATATCCTGAAAAGGATTCAGGAAGGCGGAGTTGTTGGTCAGGGTGGTGCAGGTTTCCCGACACATGTAAAGCTCTCACCAAAGGAACCCGACAAGATCGATCATATCCTGGTCAACGGTGCGGAATGTGAGCCTTATATCACCAGTGACTACCGAAGGATGATGGAAGAACCGGAAAGCATTGTTGGTGGTCTGGAAGTAATCCTGAAAGCTTTCCCGAAGGCAGTGGGATGTATCTGTATCGAGGACAACAAACCGGATTGTATTGCCAGGATGAAAGAAGCCATCAAAGGCAAAGAGCGTATGGAAGTAAAAGAGCTTAAGACCAAATACCCACAGGGTGGTGAACGTACGCTGATCTATGCGGTAACAGGCAGAGAGATCAATTCCACTATGCTTCCGGCAGACGTAGGATGCGTGGTTGATAACGTAGAGACTGTTACTTCTGTTTATAAGGCAGTGATCCTCGGACAGCCGGTCATCAGCCGTAATGTAACGGTTACCGGAGACGGAATCCGCACACCGAAGAACTTTTCCGTTCTTACAGGCACAGATCTGTCTGAACTGGTAGATGCTGCAGGCGGACTGAAGGAAAAGATCGCAAAAGCAATCTCCGGCGGACCGATGATGGGATTTGCGCTGTATGATCTTCATATTCCATGTACGAAGACAACTTCTTCCCTGCTTTTCCTGGAGCGTGACGCAGTTTCCGAGGCGAAGCAGATCCAGACTGCATGTATCAATTGCGGACGTTGTGTAAGCGTCTGTCCGGGCCATGTGGTTCCGGCCCGCCTTGCAACTCTTGCAGAACACGGTGATATGGCAGGCTTCGAAAAAATGGATGGTATGGAATGCTGCGAGTGCGGCTGCTGCAGTTACATCTGTCCGGCCAAACGACCTCTGACTCAGAGTATTAAATCTATGAGAAAAATGGTTCTTGCAGAGCGCAAGAAAAAGAAATAGGGGGAGGAATAACAATGGAACAAATGTATAACGTATCATCTAATCCCCATATCAGGGATAAAATGACCACCAGCCGTATTATGCAGCTGGTAGTGATCGCACTTCTGCCGACAACACTTTTCGGTATCTGGAACTTTGGAGTGCATGCACTCCTCGTAGTGCTGGCGACGGTTGCATCCAGTGTGTTTTTTGAATGGCTGTATGACCGACTGATGCATAAAAAGAATACAACTACTGATTTCAGTGCAGTTGTAACAGGACTTCTGCTTGCACTGAACATGCCGCCCCAGATCCCAATCTGGATGCCGATCCTTGGCAGTGCTTTTGCGATCATTGTTGTAAAACAGCTGTTCGGTGGACTTGGACAGAACTTTATGAACCCGGCTCTTGCAGGAAGATGTTTCCTTATGATCTCTTTTGCCGGAAAAATGACCAACTTTGCAGTTTCCAAAAGCTCCCATGCTGTTGTAGATGCGGTTACACAGGCAACACCTCTGGCAGCGCTTAAAAGCCAGGGATTCATTGAGGGGACTTCTATTCCTGTAAAGAATCTGTTCCTTGGTAATATCCAGGGTACCATCGGTGAGACTTCTGCCCTGGCGATCCTCATCGGTGCAGTGATCCTTCTCGCATTTAAGATCATCGATCTGAAGGTACCTCTTACATATATTGGAAGTTTTGCAGTATTTGTCATTTTCTATATGTTGGGAACAGGCAAAGGCTTTGATGTAAACTATCTTTTCAGTCATATCTTTGGAGGCGGTCTGATGCTTGGTGCCTGGTTTATGGCAACCGATTATGTGACGACTCCGATCACTCCGAAAGGTCAGCTGGTATATGGGTGCTGCCTCGGTATCGTGACAGCGGTATTCCGTCTCTTTGGTGGTTCCGCAGAGGGCGTTTCCTATGCGATCATTTTCTGCAATCTTCTGGTTCCGCTTATTGAAAAAGTAACAAAACCGGTTGCTTTTGGAAAAGGAGGCAAGAAATAATGGGTAAGATTATCAGAAATACATTGATCCTTACGATCATTACAGTAGTTGCCGGCCTTGGCCTTGGACTGGTTTACGAAGTTACCAAAGAACCCATTGCAAGAACCGAGAAACAGGCAAAAAAAGAAGCATGGCAGACTGTATTCAGTGATGTAAGCCTGGAAGATTTTAAAGCTGTAGATGTAGACAAGGAAGCAGCAGATAAAACAGCTGCAGATCTTGGAATCAAAGCAATCGTAGATGAAGTCTGTGAAGCAGCAGATGAAGGCTATGTGGTAACTGTAACCGATAAAGAGGGTTACGGCGGTGATATCCAGATCACAGTTGGTGTAACAAAAGACGGCACCGTCAGCGGCGTTTCCATTCTTTCCATCAGTGAGACTGCCGGACTTGGAATGCGTGCTACAGAAGCGAAGTTCCAGGAACAGTATGTTGGAAAGAATACCGATAAATTCTATGTATCCAAGGACGGCGGCGAAGGTGAGCCTATTGATGCTATCAGTGGTGCGACCATCACATCCAGAGCTTTTACCGGTGCAGTCAATACAGCTATCGGCTATTGCAAAAACGCATTTTAGGAGGGTAGTTGAATATGAATAATTGTGGTGAAAGATTAAAAAACGGCATTATAACCGAAAATCCGATTTTCGTCCTGATGCTTGGTATGTGTCCTACCCTTGCGGTAACGACTTCTGCGATCAATGGTATTGGTATGGGACTTTCCACAACCGTAGTTCTGGTTATGTCAAACATGCTCATCTCCATGCTGCGTAAGGTTATTCCAGACTCCGTCAGAATGCCGGCCTTTATCGTAGTTGTAGCATCTTTTGTAACTATCGTACAGTTTCTGATGGAAGGCTTTACTCCTTCTCTTTATGAGTCACTTGGAATTTACATTCCACTGATCGTTGTTAACTGTATCATTCTGGGACGTGCAGAGAGTTATGCTTCCAAGAACCCTGTCCTTCCGTCTATCTTTGACGGACTTGGAATGGGTCTTGGCTTTACAGTGGGCCTGGTTGCCATTGGTCTTGTAAGAGAGATCCTTGGTTCTGGAAAGGCTTTCGGAGCACAGATCATTCCGGTTGCTGATGCAGCTACCGGTGCTGCCGGCTATACCCCGATCACTATCTTTATCCTTGCACCTGGAGCATTTCTGGTTCTTGCCGGACTTGCAGCGATCCAGAACAAAGTAAAGATCAACATGGCAAAGAAGGGCAAAGATGTTTCCAAAATCCAGTCCGGCTGTGGCTCCAATTGTGCGACCTGCGGCGGATGTCCTTCCGACAAAGAATAAAAAGGGGGAATAGAAAATGGCAAGCTTGATGTTGATCGCAATTGGTTCTGCGCTTTGCAGTAACGTTGTATTGAGTCAGTTCCTAGGAATCTGTTCTTTCCTTGGAGTTTCCAAGAAAACAGAAACCGCAGCCGGCATGGGTGGTGCAGTTGTGTTTGTTATTACTATTGCATCTTTTGTTGCAGGACTGCTTTATAAATTCATCCTGGTACCGACCCATTTTGAGTATCTGAAAACGATCGTATTTATCCTGGTTATCGCGGCACTGGTACAGATTGTAGAAATGTTTCTCAAGAAATTTGTACCATCCCTTTACAAGGCACTTGGTGTATACCTTCCTCTGATCACAACAAACTGTGCAGTTCTTGGTGTAGCACTGAACAACGTTAAATATGAATACAGCATTCTTGAAAGTGTTGTCAACGGATTTGCCACAGGTGTAGGTTACCTGATCGCAATTGTATTACTTGCGGGAATCCGTGAAAAAATGGAATACAACGATATTCCGGAATCCTTCCAGGGTATGCCGATCGTTCTGCTTACGGCAGCACTGATGGCTATTGCATTCTTTGGATTCTCCGGAATCGTATAGGAGGAAGAAGAGCATGAGTATAACAGGAATTATTATGGCTGCAGTCATTGTCGGCGGTACTGGTTTATTCATTGGTATCTTCCTCGGACTTGCAGACAAGAAATTAACCGTTAAGGTAGATGAAAAGGAAGAAGCCATTCTCGGCGTTCTTCCAGGAAATAACTGTGGTGGTTGTGGATATCCGGGATGTTCCGGACTCGCTGCCGCAATTGCAAAGGGAGAAGCTCCTGTAGATCAGTGTCCGGTTGGCGGTGCTCCTGTTGCAGCCAAGATTGGCGCGATCATGGGACAGGAAGTAAAAGAAACCGCACGTCAGGTTGCTTTTGTAAAATGTGCGGGAACCTGTGATAAGACGACTGTGAAATATGAGTACACAGGTGTGGAAGACTGCGAGATGATGGCTTTCATCCCTGGCAGCGGTGCAAAAAACTGTACATTTGGATGTATGGGCTTCGGAAGCTGTGTAAAGGCATGTCCATTTGATGCGATCCATATAGTGAATGGTATCGCGGTCGTAGATCAGGAAGCATGTAAAGCCTGTGGCAAATGTGTTGCCAAATGTCCGCGTCACCTGATCGAACTGGTACCATATGATAAACAGACACGTGTAGCCTGCAACTCCCACGCAAAAGGTAAGGCAGTTACAGCTGCCTGCGAGCTTGGCTGTATTGGCTGTAAAAAATGTGAAAAGAATTGTCCGTCCGAGGCGATCACAGTTACCGATTTCTGTGCACACATCGATTACGATAAGTGTACAGGCTGCGGTAAATGTAAGGAAGTTTGCCCAAGACATGTGATTCTGTAAAACAAAAAAGAACTGCCTGTCACGGAAGTTTTCTGAGTGACGTGGCAGTTCTTTTTTTGGAATAAAGCATGTTGTACCCGATAATGCATAAATAAAATAAATACATACAAACTTTTGGTTATATTTCAATGAAAAATTGCAGTTTCCGGTTAAAAATATTTGACCGGTGAATTTCAAGGGGCTATAATAGGATATAAATATTCAGTATACTTCAAGGAGAACGAAATTCATGAGTAAGATTATTTTAACTGGCGACCGCCCGACGGGGCGCCTTCATGTAGGTCATTATGTTGGATCTCTGGCAGAGCGTGTGAAGCTGCAGAATTCCGGCTTATATGATGAGATTTATATTATGATCGCAGATGCCCAGGCACTTACAGATAATGCAGAGCATCCGGAGAAAGTACGTCATAACATTCTTCAGGTTGCTCTGGACTATCTGGCATGCGGGCTTGATCCGGAGAAATCCAATATTTTTATCCAGTCCATGGTTCCGGAGTTGACAGAACTTACCTTTTATTATATGAATCTGGTTACGGTAGCACGAGTACAGCGTAATCCTACCGTTAAATCCGAGATTAAGATGCGTAATTTTGAAGCTAGCATCCCGGTAGGCTTTTTCTGCTATCCGATCAGTCAGGCTGCTGATATTACTGCTTTCCGTGCAACACATGTACCGGTAGGTGAAGATCAGCTTCCGATGCTTGAGCAGTGCAAGGAGATCGTCCATAAATTCAATACCGTTTACGGTGATACGCTGACAGATCCGGAAATTGTTCTTTCTTCCAATAAAGCATGCTTACGTCTTCCGGGAATTGACGGAAAGGCTAAGATGAGTAAATCTCTCGGAAACTGCATCTATCTGTCTGATGAAGAAGATGTTGTGAAGAAAAAGATCATGTCCATGTTTACAGATCCGAACCATCTTCGTGTTCAGGATCCTGGTCGTGTAGAGGGAAATCCGGTATTTATCTATCTGGATGCCTTCAGCCGCCCGGAACATTTTGCTGAATTTCTGCCAGAGTATCAGAATCTGGATGAACTTAAGGCTCACTATCAGAGAGGTGGTCTTGGTGATGTGAAAGTCAAGAAGTTCCTGAATAATGTTATGCAGGCAGAGCTTGGACCGATCCGTGAAAGAAGGAAAATGTGGGAGCAGCGAACCGAAGATGTGTTCGATATCCTGAAAGCCGGTACAGAGGTTGCCAGAGAAAAAGCTGCCGCAACGCTTCATGATGTCCGTTCTTCTATGCGGATCAATTATTTTGAGGATCAGGATTTCCTTAATCAGTGATAGAAAACAGCGAGAGGAATCACAGGCTTGTATACAGGATCAACCCGGAGATTGTATTCCGGGTTGATTTTTTTTGAAAATTATGTTACTATTGCGTTCATATGGGAAACAGATGTTCAGCTGTTTCAGGGAAGGAGCCTTGGGATTTGATTTCTTTTGTAAAAGGTACTGTAGCAGATATCGGTGAAAATTGTCTGGTTGTGGAAAATGGCGGAATTGGTTATGAGATTTATATGACAGGACAGGATCTTGGGAAAGCACGGATAGGCGATGAAAAGAAGATCCATACCTTTCTCTATGTGCGGGAGGATATTCTACAGCTATATGGTTTTTTTTCGAAGGATGATCTTGGCATGTTCAAACTTCTGATCGGTGTCAACGGAGTCGGACCTAAAGGCGCTCTGGGTATCCTTTCCGGGATCAGTGCAGACGAGCTTCGTTTTGCAGTGCTTTCCGATGATGTAAAAACAATCTCCAAGGCCCCTGGAATCGGGAAAAAGACAGCCCAGAAAATGATCCTGGAGCTGAAAGACAAGCTGAAGCTGGAAGATGCTTTTGAGATGAAACTGGCGCATCAGCAGGAAGAAGCAGCTGAGGGAGCATCTGATCTGAGGGATAGTCGTCAGGAAGCGGTGGAGGCGCTTGTCGCATTAGGATACAGTTCTGCAGATGCCCTTCGTGCAGTACGAAAGGTACCGGAAGATGTGCCGGCAGATGATGTAGAAGCAATTCTTCGGGCTGCACTGAAAAATTTTTAACAAATGTAGCAAGAATTCTCCCACCTCTTCAGATGGTGAGATGAATTGCACATCTGAGCATATCTGCTCAAAAAAATCTCTATAGTATAAAAGAAACACTTGTTCTCCCTTCCCTGATGTAGTATACTGAAAAAGAACAATTAGTTCATAAATACATATCCGTCGATATAAGAAAAAGGATGATAAATATAATGGAGTTAGACCATGAAAGATGCATTCTGGGGTCAGATATTCTGTCTGCTCAGTGCAGGCGGAGCAACGATTGAAACGATACGGCAGTATATAGAAAGCCAGGGTGAGAAGAATGAACCGCGCCGTAAAAATAAGGATCTATCCAAATAAAGAGCAGAGAGTTCAGATAGAGCAAACAATCGGCTGCAGCCGCTTTATCTATAACCAGATGCTTGCAGATAAGATCAGCTATTACCAGAAAGAAAAAAAGATGCTCCGGAACACACCGGCCGGATATAAAAAGGAATATCCATGGCTGAAGGAGGTGGATTCCCTTGCCCTGGCGAATGCGCAGCTGCATCTGGAAAGTGCGTTCCGGAAGTTTTTTCGGGAACCAGCCTGCGGATTTCCACGTTATAAATCAAAGAAGCATGCAAGAAATTCATATACGACCAATGCACTAAACGGAAATATCCTTTTGCAGGATACCCATCTGAAACTTCCAAAGATGTCCGTCATAAGGATAAAACTTCACCGTCAGATTCCATCAGACTGGAAACTGAAGTCTGTAACTGTGAGCCGTGAGCCATCCGGGAAATATTTTGCCAGCCTTTTGTTCTGCTGTGAGAACCAAACAGTGGAAAAAAGACCGGCAGAGAGATTTCTTGGGATCGATTTTGCCATGCAGGGAATGTGTGTATTTTCTACAGGAGAAAGAGCCGGGTACCCTATGTTTTACAGAAAAGCAGAGAAAAAACTTGCAAGAGAACAGAGAAAGCTCTCCCACTGTGAAAAAGAAAGCCGGAACTATCAGAAACAGAAAAAAAGGGTAGCTTTATGTCATGAAAAGATAAAGAACCAGAGAAAAGATTTCCAGCATAA